>ULTX01003563.1_pt1 | contig 17796 bp, 15 predicted proteins | sample 1958041 | NCBI WGS metagenome assembly ULTX01 (sample SAMEA4835747, study PRJEB28245) | human gut metagenome | biome: gut microbiome; material: fecal sample | place: Denmark | collected 2008
TTTGTGCCCAGGAGGACGGAACCAAGCCTTCTGAACGGAGCTATAGCGTAGTGAAGAAGGCATGACCGCTTTCTTATTCCCATCGGTACAGATGAAAAGAGTAGCTATAATAACTTGATTATTTTCGGTCTTCGCGTCCATGTCTTGAGGAGATTGGAGCGCCATTGTGCATATTCAGCCTTATAACTTAGTGAGCTGCCCCTGTTGTTTTCCTAATTGTTTTCGAGCACACTGCCATTATTGATAGATATTTACAGTATCATTTGTTTGTTAAACAAAATATGTTTAACTTTGAACACGATATGATATTACAGCAATAGATGACTAAAAAGGATTATCAAAACAGGATCCGTGTGGTGCTGGCAGACAAACAGATCACCAATAGATGGCTGGCGGAAAAAATGGGAGTTACAGAAATGACCGTGTCGCGCTGGAAGACAAATAAGGTGCAGCCCTCCATGCCACAGTTTCTTGAAATCGCCCGTTTGCTTCAAGTAGACATCAAAGACCTTTTGGAAGCTGGTTTTGATTCTGCAAGGCAGAGTCATTAATACAATAAGAAAAGACTATATAATCATCACAGCTATCATTAACATGGAAGAATGGAAACGATATACAGTAATCGATCTCTTCTCGGGAGCTGGAGGTTTGTCACTCGGCTTGTATCAAGCGGGGTGGCATGGTCTTTTTGCCATTGAAAAGAATGCCTTTGCTTTTGAAACGCTGAAGTACAATCTAATTGATAACAAGAAGCATTTTGACTGGCCCGAGTGGCTTCCTCTGATGCCGCATGACATTAATGAGGTCCTGAAGAACTACTCGCGTCAGCTGAAAGATTTGAATGGAACCGTTGATCTGGTCGCTGGAGGACCGCCATGTCAAGGTTTTTCCATGGCAGGGAAGCGTGTCAAAGATGACGTTCGAAATCAATTGGTGTTTTCATACATAAAGTTTATCAAGATCGTGCAGCCCAAGATGCTCCTTTTTGAAAACGTCAAGGGCTTTACGTATGCGTTTAATAAGAATAAACGTAATGATGTGGATTCGTATTCCAATAAAGTCATCAGTGCGTTGGAGGGGCTGGGCTATAATGTCAAACCCCATGTGATTGACTTTTCTGAATATGGTGTTCCGCAGCGTCGCAAGCGTTTTATTCTGGTAGGAATAAGGAAGGATATCGGCTCTCCGGATATGTTTGAAGACATGCTGCAGAAGAGCCGTGACTCTTTCCTAAATAAAAAAGGTATCGGAGCGACAGTCTCTTTAAAGGAAGCTATATCTGATTTACTTCGAACTAATGGGACTATGCCGACACCTGATCGTAAAGGATTTCTATCCGGGAAATACGGCGGAGAAGAATTGTCGAACTATGAGAGGTTGATGAGAGGGGATTACCCTTGTAATCATGAGGTACCTGACAGCCATAGTTTTGCCAGGCATTCTGCTGATAAACTGAATTGTTATAAGCGCCTTCTGACTGATTGTCCGATACGAGGCAAACGGATTGATGGAAAGGCCAGGGCGGAATGGGGGATCCGGCAACGGGGGATCACCGTTCTTGATCCCGATGCGGTTTCGCCAACAATAACAGGACAGCCAGATGATTATCTTCATTATTCAGAGCCTCGCATTATGACTGTTCGTGAGTGTGCACGTATCCAATCCTTTCCGGACTGGTATGAGATTAAAAAGAAGTACACTACGGGCGGTAAGATGCGCAGAATAGAGGTGCCTAGGTATTCTCAGGTAGGCAATGCTATTCCACCTCTATTTGCGGAGCAGGCGGGAATCGTTCTAAAACAGATCTTGCAGCATGAAGGATAATTTGCAATTTCGCGTCAGTGCTGAACTGAAAAACATACTTGGTCGGGATCTGATAACGAGTCCTGACATAGCCATTCTTGAACTTGTCAAGAATTCGTATGATGCTCATGCATCAAAGGTGGAAATCACTTTTAAAGAAGATTATTTGTCCATAGCGGACAACGGAAAGGGTATGTCAAAAAAGGACTTGATTGACAAGTGGCTTTTCGTGGCATACTCGGCAAAAAGTGATGGTACGGAAGACCAGAGTTACCGTGATAAATTCAAACGTCACTACGCCGGAGCCAAAGGTATCGGCCGGCTGTCTTGTGACCGACTGGCCAAGAACCTTGTCCTTACCACTCGCAGTGCCGAAGATAACAAAACCGAGGTCCTTCATGTTGACTGGAGTAGCTTTGAATTACGAAAGCAGACAGAGTTTGATACTATTGACATTCCGCACGAGACCTTTGATTCAATACCAGTTTTCCCACTGTCTTCACCTACCGGCACAATATTAGAGTTTAGTGGACTTCATTTGTCCTGGACCCGTGAAGATATCAAGCGATTAAGAAAATCGTTGGAGAAAATGATCAACCCTTTCTCTGGGACTGATGATGATTTCCAGATTGAAATCATTGCCCCCAAGATGAAGGAGGAGGACGCTAAAGCCGAGTCACAGCATGAAGTAGTAAATGGTATTATTGAGAATTCAATAGCTGACATCCTTAAGCTCAAAACGACAGAGATAGAAAGCCGCATTCATGATGGCAAAATCCACACGACATTGACTGACCGTGGAATTGTCATGTATGAAATTGAAGAGGAGAATCAGGACTTTGCCTTACTTGCATCTGCATCAATCAGTCTATTCTTCTTGAACCGTTCAGCCAAGTATAGTTTTACTGCCAGGATGGGAATTGAACCTGTTAATTATGGTAATATTTTCCTATTTAGAAATGGTTTTAGAATCCTTCCTTTTGGTGAATACAATGATGATAGCTGGGGATTGAACCAACGCCAACAACAAGGATATAACCGTCGAATAGGCACGCGTGATTTATTTGGACGAGTTGATATTGAGACGGATGATCCGGATTTGATTAAGGAAGTTTCAAGTCGAGATGGAGGTCTTATAAAAACGGCCGCTTCTCAACAACTTATGGATTACTTTTCTTCGGTTCATAAGCGATTGGAGCGTTATGTAGTTGGCGTGTTATGGGGCGAAGCGTTCTTAAGAAAGGATTATTTCGTCAATCAAGCATCAGCACTAAATGCACGAAAGCTTCTGGAGGGAGATAAAGATTCAGATTCTGCCAAACATTTATTTGAGAACATTGGCAGCAAGGTCGATTTCCTTCAACTTATCAAGTCATTGGTTAATGACAAATCAATTACTGTTGTTAGATACAATGAGGAACTGGCGAATATAGTTTCCAACCCATCTGAAACAGAGGTGCTTCAAGCTCAGATGCTTGATGATGTCCGCAAATTAGCGGAGAAAACCAACGATGAATTGTTGCTAAGCAAAATTCATGAATTTGAAAGGCATCTGGATGAGTTGCGCCGTCAGAAAGAGGATGCAGAGCGAAGGGAAGCTGAAGCCAAACAAAAGGCTGAAGAAGAGAAGGAGAAAAGGGAGCGTGCAGAGCATGAGAGAGATGTTCAAGCACAAAAAAACAAGTACCTTACAGCGGTGAGGAACACGAGTAGAGATGTCGAAGATCTGCTCCATGTTGTATTGATTTCTTCCACGAATTCTTTAAGTCTAATGGAGACCGCCAAAATCCAGTTGGCAGATAAAGATTTGGAGGGATTGAGAGTATCATTAGATAAGTTTGATTATCATATCTCGAAGATAAACAAGCTGTCTAAGTTAATTACTAAAGCTGATTTGTCACTCCTGTCTGAATCAAGAAACGTGGATATTCAAGGTTTTATACAGGAGTATCTTTCAAATTTTACTGACTCCTTTAAGATCCAGTATCATTCGGACATAGAAGAGCCCTTAGAAAAAAAGATATCTGTTTTGGATCTGTCCATTATTTTAGATAATCTGATTAGCAATTCTAAAAAAGCGAATGCGACAGAACTTCGTTTGGATTTTTTGCGGAACAGGCGTACATACATTGTCGATTTTACTGACAATGGGGATGGTGTGGATTTGGACTTGTTCACTCCGCAGAGCATCTTTGAAGAAGGCATTACAAACAGAAGAGGAGGATCAGGCATTGGATTAAGCACCATTAAAGACAGAATGAATAAAGAATTGAATGGAACCATTGATTTTCTCGGGAACGGTTTGCATTTTGCAACAGGAGCGACTTTCCGTTTAACATTTGAATAATTGATATGAAAGAGCATAGGTGCATTTTGCTTGTTGATGACAAAGATCAAGGCGATGTGACAGAGAGCATTCGGATCCAAATGCGGAGCGAATTCGATCTGGAGTTTATTTTGATTCGAACTGCGGCTCCAGAATACAAGAAAGATGATTCTGAAGAAATTGATCTCGACAAACTGCGCGATGGAATCAAGACTAGTATACAATACAAAACTATTAATGTTGCATTAACGGATTTCGATTTGGATAGCGATGTCGTAAATGGCTTGAGTATTGTACATATGGTACATGAGTTTCGTCAAAAGATAAATTTCTTGATATATTCCGGAAACTGGAATGAGGTGATAAGAACGGTTGTGGGAGGTGATTACCAAGAAGCGCCAATTGATCATCTTGTTGATGGGATAAATGCATTTATTCACGATAGGATTGTCGATTGCATAGGACGGAAGATTATAAGGATGACCTTATCAAGTATTTGAGAAAGAATGAAAACGATTCAATAGAGCATCGGTTAAGTTCATTGTTGAGGGCGCATGGGGACATGATATTCGAGTCTTGTTATCCTGAATTCAAAGGAATGACTTTTAATGAAATCGCTGATTTGGTAGACAACCACGCAGATGCACGTTCTGATGAATGGATAGATGCTGTGTTGAGTCAGACCATTGCTTACCTTGTAAAAGTGAATCAATGAGTGACGTTATTTGCATATACCCTCAAGACGCCACAACGGTTTTTCTTCGTCCTCTGTGCGAATTCATATGCTCGACTTTTGGCGCTACTGAGATTGGTTTTGACACTTCTGGAGATGATGACCCGCATGAGGCAATTTATGCCGGGATAAGAAATGCACAAACCATTTTCTTCCTTGGACATGGCAGAAGCGATTGCCTTTATGCCAGTGTCATGGACAATGATAAGCTGATTGAGAAGAGTAATGTTTCATTGCTGGAAGGGAAACAGCTATTCTTGCTGGCATGTGACTCGGATCAATTCATCAAGAATTACGGAATATCCAATGCAATAGGCTTTGGCTTTTTGCCGACAAGTAAAGATGATGTTGACCGGAGAAAGAAATATCACAAAGTGGATATTTCTGGCACAACACGACAAGATGTAGATTGTTTCAACGCCGCCTTGGTGAATAGTTTAATCAAGTCGTTGTCGATAGAGACCATTAACGACCCTTCATTGTTTGCAGAACGGTTGAAGTTTCATGCGAGTATAGAGATTGTTGATTGCCTGATAAATACCAAGTCGCACAATTATAGAATTGTTGCAGACGAGCTTTATCATTTCTATAAAGATATGCTAATTAAATAGTTACTTGAACCAATAGGTCTCCGGAACATTTGTTCTTTCCTGTAATAATTATTTATTTTTGATAAAGTATTGTGGAGACATATGAAGGAAGAGTGTTTGTATATCATAGGAAATGGTTTTGATCTCAAACACGGAATGGCGACAAAGTACTCTGACTTCAAGAGATGGTTGTTCGAAAACGGAAGGATCGATGTAATACAGGAGTTACAAAAAGCTTTTCCGGCACAGCATGGCGACGATTATATTCTTTGGTCTGATTTTGAGAAGGCATTAGGGCTGTATGACATCAATGTTGTACTGAATTGGAGTTGGGAGGATCTATACTTAACCGAAGTCTCCATAGGCGGTCAAGTCTTCGGCGCTCCGAACTTCTTGCTCAACACAAGATTGCCAGATATCTTGAGTGAGGCATTTGCTGAGTGGGCTTGTAGTATACCTATACCGAACACTCCCAAGGAATATGCTTTGGATCGTTGCGCCTATTTCTTGTCATTCAATTATACGGACACACTTGAAGTGCTTTATGGCATTCCTGAGGAAAGCATCACTCATATTCATGGCCGTGCATCTCTTAAAGATAAACTCGTGGTCGGGCATAATCGGGAGATTGACCCTGGTGATTATTGGGATGAAAGCCTTGATATGCGGGAGAACAATGAACGTATGCAACGACTGATGGATATGAACGAACTTCGGAAACCGTATTGGGAGATTATGGAGAGGAACCGCTTTTTCTTTCAGAAACTGGGCGGTATCCGAGACGTTTTTGTACTCGGACATTCTTGTGCAGAAGTGGATGTCCCGTACTTCCGTAAGGTTAAAGAGACAGTTGATTCAGAAGCAATTTGGCATTTTTCGCCATATGGAGAAGAGGATAGACTCCGGATTATTAATCTTATGAAGATGATTAACATTGATTATCTTCATGCAGTCGGAGTTTGAAACGGTTACTGTCAAATCACTGTTCTCTTGGCGTTAAGCAGGGAGTTATTGATCTTGCACGGATAGGCTTTGTTTTAGGCGAGACCCCCATAATTTGGCAATTCATAAAAATGCAATGTTTCCGTCGGTTGATGGAATGATGGGAATGATGTTTTGATGGAAATGTCGTATCTTCGCATTATTCAATCATATTCTATATGGCCGGCATCTATGTCGCCTCCAGCTGGAGGAATCCATACTATCCCGAGGTGGTAAATCGCCTCAAGTCCGAAGGTCACGATGTCTATGACTTCCGGAATCCTCCGCACGGCGGCTCCGGGTTCCACTGGACTGATGTGGATGTAAATGCCCCGAATTGGACCTTCGAGCAGTACGCCGAAGGATTGCACCATCCACTAGCAGAACGTCAGTTTGAGGCGGATCTGTGCGCCCTGGAACACTCGGATACATGCGTGCTGGTGTTGCCTTGCGGCCGAAGTGCCCACACCGAGGCCGGCTGGATGGCAGGTAAAGGAAAACGTGTAATCATGTTTATTCCGGAGATGGTTGAGCCGGAGCTAATGTACAAATTGTTCGATGATGTCGTGGGTGACATCGATAGTCTTATTATAGCACTCATAAAGCATTAATCAATATGTCAACGTTATCAAAAGGGTCTGGGGTTTTCTCATTGTCTGATTCAGACATGTTTGTTGGTTCCTTCTTTTCTCCCGAGGATATATATGAGATTCTTGAAATTGATCTAATTACTTTCCCTGAGTTCTGTGTTGCATTAAAGAACCTTGGTTTGCTATCAACTCTGGGACTGGTTGATGAGAAAATGCTTTATCGTCAGTTTGACACCCTAAAGAATCTATATTCAACCCAGAAGGCCCAGCGCTATACGAGTTTGGACGAGTATGTTTTGAAGAGAGTTATTGCAAGGACTCTACCTGAAGCAATAATAACGCAACAGGTCGAAGTTAGGGTGCCGGGGTCATCTCGAGCCAAGAAGATCGATTTTAAGATTGAGTCACCAGACAAAGTGGTCTTTATCGAGTTTGATGGCCCTAGTCATTATGTGCCACAGCATGGGCAGGCGCATAATTCATCCACTAAGAAGAAGGCAGTTGAAGATGCCACTGGTCTCGAGTGTGTTATTTGGCCGTACTGGATGCAAAGATGCAGGAGCAATGTATTAGCTATTTTTAATCCGGCAGTCAAAGGATTAGGCGCATTATGGAGCACGAACTATTACTTTGGAGATTTCGTAATCTCTAATGCTTCAAACGTGATAATTGAAGAGACGAAGCGGTTTAATGCCATTGATACAAATGGTTTTGGATACTTTTATGGCGCAAATGCAAAAGAACAACGTCATATCACACCTCATGGAATCATAAATAGAATCCTTAAGAGACCAGAAAAAATCAAGTCGCTTATACCACCAGACTGGGATGGAGATAAAGAGTATTGGCTGCCAGAACCTCTCTGGGATTTGGCATAATGAAGAATGGACGGTACCCTTTGGGGAGCCCGTCCATTTTATTAAGGCGTGGTTTGTTTATTGCTGTGCAAAGGCTTTTGCCACAGCCTTTGCTACATGCCACATCATAACTGGTGGTACAGCATTTCCGATAGCTTTGTATTGCTTTGTTTCTGACACAGAATCCAGCGCAAAGGAATCAGGGAAAGACTGAATCTTGGCGGCTTCTCGAGGAGTAAACCTACGGAACCGTTCACCGACACGAAGAACAGGATCAGTAGAGTTCAAGCTGACTTTAGCAAGGTGAGAACTGACTGTGTTGCACGGCTCATCCAGACTCTGTGCCCGGCCTTTATTCATCTTCTCCTGTACTTTCAGCATTCCTGCAACCGCTTTCTCACTGAAGAACCAATGGTCATCTTCATTTGCGGCCACATCAACGACTTCCCGAAGAACATGCTTTTGACTGACCTCAGCAGGATATGCAAACCGGGCCAGGTCATTTTCATTCCGGAACCCGACAATGATAACACGCTCCCTTTTTTGTGGAACGCCATAATCAGACGCCAGCAGCAGCTTATGAACCACATGATAGCCGGCATTCTCGAACTCTTTGACAATCATAGGGAAAGCTTTCCCCTTATTTGCTGACAAAAGACCTTTGACATTTTCAGCTATAAATGCTCTCGGCTTCTTCTCTTTCAGAATCCGCACCATCTCGAAAAACAGTTTCCCCCTGTCGTCTTTATAACCAAGACGAGGTGGATTCTGAGCAGATATTGAGAAGGATTGGCATGGGAACCCTCCGATTAATAAATCAAAGTCCTCGAGTGTTTTTTCATCCAGAGTCTTAACATCCTGGATCTCACACTTGGTGCTGAAGTTTTCATTGTAAATTCTGGTGCAGTACGGATCGTTATCAACGGCCTTGATAATCTTGTAGGGTAATTTTGTATATCGCTTGCCCAGAAAATCAAATCCGCCGATCATCCCAAGATCCATTCCGCCGCAACCGCAGAAGAGGGAGACAATTTTTATTGCTGCTGCCATAATCTCAATTTCACTTTTTCACAAACACTCTCATCAAAGGTCAGTTCAGCGCCATTGCTGGGTGTCATATTAATTCTATCTGCCTTATACATTGCCACGGGGTTCCTCAGGAGATAGAGATACATTTCTCCGCTACTGATCATTAGTCTGTAGATGAAGTAATGATCCTGAATTGTAGCCGCCGCACTCCATTCATTTGGAGTCAAGTGTACTTTGAAGAAGTGAATCTTTTTTCGACTTACCGTCGTCTTTACCTCAATATATCGTTTAACACGATCGGGCGTCCCCTCGAGACTCTGCACATCATAACCGACCCCAAGAGCTGTGGGTATTTTAACAATCAAATGCAAGCAATCTTCCAGTCCGCAATCTTTAATCCGCATCTTCTCGTGGCCAAGAACAAGCGACTCTCCCAAATCACCGATGTCCTTCGTGCTGAAATCTTCAGCCTCGAATATCTCAGTAATCTTTTCCTTAATCAGCTTGGAATACTCATCCTCAGGATACTGTTCCTGAATAAAGTCGACAATATTGGTGGAGAAGGCAGTAGGATCTATGTTGTCATTGACATATTTGAACCATTCGACCTTCGGGTCATCCAATTCTGCAAGATCTACAACCTTTCCGTAAAACTTATCGTACCCTGTAAACCATTTGTCTTGAATGATATAGGAAGAAATGGCTTCAGCTTCCATTCCATTCAGATAATAGTAACCGTGTTCTTCTTTGAGGAGATTAGCCAGAACCATATAATCCAGAATATCCCCGGCATATCTGATAACGTCTCCCTGGGTGTCGTAGTCGATGCGTTTATTGCGATTCTCCATAATCAGGTCGTATACTTCCCCTGGCTTCCTATTATCGCGTGTCACCCGAAGATCATTAAAAATGCAATGAGTTGCTTCTGCTTTCGAAATACCAAAGAGCTTCCCCGTCGCCTTGCGCTGGTCATTTCCATAAATCAAAACGCTAGCTATGTATTTTGCCGGCTTGAAGCGTATGCCGTGCTGTATCATATCAAGAACGACTTCTTTTTTGGTGTGGCCGCCCGGATACTGGAACGTGAAGAGGAAGTATTTGAAGAACTGCATCAAGTCCTGATGGGTGGCAAGAACCTTCGCCATCTCACCTGTCTTTGTGTAGTCTATTTGTTTGTCCTCAATGTAGAATCCAAAAAGAGAGGAAATCTCGGTCCTCCAATTGTTGATTGTCTTTTCAGCTACGCCCTCGTTGCCGGGATATAGCCTGATAGCAGCATTGAATGCAGCACTATACTCCCTGTAGGGGCCATCAGGGATCTTGCAGCTTTCCTCTGCCATAAAAAGCAATACGTTCTCAACGTCGCTCTTAAATCTGGGGCGAACGTGATGAATCCTGTAGTAATACTGTTGGGGAACGCGATACATACTATTTCTTTTCTAGTGATTCTTTTACATTCAATGCTATAGCGCGAGCCATCAGAGGCGGTACGGCATTTCCCACCTGCTTGTATTGGCTGGTTCTACTGTTCAAGAAAACGTAATCATCGGGGAATGATTGAATTCTTGCACATTCCCTGACTGTTGGTATTCTATTGAAGAAATAATGGAAATGATGCCGGTGTCCAGTATCAATGGTAAAGCTTGGCTTTTGACTGTTGAGCCGTGTCCAGGCGATGTGAACCTTACGGGTCCCTTGAAGTTCTAAAGGCAAGTCTTTGTAATTGCCTCCATCGGGGACCATGGCAATGATCTCCCTTGTACGCTGATTATGCTCTGTGGCTTTGTGATTATATACGCCCTTGGATTGGGCGCGTGCCCATTTCTGGTATTCACTTTGAGGCAGAACAGAATACTCGGAGCCATCAGGAACAGAATTCTCGCCAAGGTCTGACAGCGCCTGTGCGGCGGTTACTCTAATCGGGGTGGACGTTTCAGGAAAAGAGAACGTCCCTTCCTTTACGCCTACGAAAATGGCGCGCCGACGGTTCTGGGGCACTCCGTAATCAGATGCAGTGAGCACCTTATATTCCACCTTATAACCCAAGGATGTGAAATCCGCAAGGATAGATTCACGTACCGCTCCATCTCCGATAGAAAGGATATTGGGAACATTCTCCATCACGAACACTCGCGGAGAAAAGTATTTAACAAAAGCGACAAAGGATTTGTATAGTTTGTTTCGTATGTCATCAATGATTCTCTTACCGGCGATAGAAAAGCCCTGACAAGGTGGACCTCCAATGATTACGTCCACGTCGGTTATGTTATACGACTTTGCAACTTTTTCGATGTCGATATTGGACAGGTCTGCGCATAATGTATTAGAACCGGGATGATTGTACAAATAGGTGTCCAGTGAATCCTGCCAATTATCTATGGCTAATACTGATTTAAAACCGGCCATCTCGAATCCGGTGGACATCCCACCAGCGCCCGAGAACAGATCAATGAATGTGTATTTGGGGGTTGCCATAAAGAAATACTACTCTTCAAAGTAATCGATATCAATGCGTTTCACTTCATAGTTCTTCTTGACACTGACACCGACATTATACTCAATCATATACTTCGCCAATTCCTCGCCGTTTACCAGGACGATTGATTTGGGCAGAGTTTTGACATATATTCTTGCCTCCCTGGAGTAGTCACTCGTTGTTATGAAGATTCCTTTCGTAGAATGCTGTTCATCCAAGGCGCCCGAAAACTGCTGGACTGCCGGCTTGCCGACGTTATTCCCCGGATCATACCGTTTTGCCTGAACATAGATTCTTCCCAGACCTAGTTTGTCCTCAAAAATGATCCCGTCAACGCCATCATCGTGGACATACGGAGTGGCCTGTGTCGACGTCCCATAACCCATGGCACGGAGTACATCTAATACGAGCTGCTCAAAGAACTTTGGAGTTTGTTCCATAATCTTTTGCAACAATTCAGACGCCAAATCCTTATTAATGGAAGAATATGCGGATTCCAGCAATTCTGTAGGCGTGACCTCTTGATCAGGGGAAACAGTATTATCCGTATTTATTTGAGTGTTCACTCCGATAGACGTCCCTTGAGCATAAGCGGCGAATTCTGGGTACTCCATAAGGTCTTTTTGCCTTAAATCTGTATGTGTTTGCAAGTACTCCTTTCCTCTGGGAGAAATGCGATATACTCCACGGCTCGGAATGCTAATAAAATTCGCCCGTCTAAGGTACTGCCGTGCCCATCCAATCCTGTCGCTTAATTGGGTTGTGCTGCCTCCTCTGGTTTTCAGGTCACAATCTACTTCCGTGATATGAAAATGACTAATCAAGGCTTGTCTCATCTCCTTAGTTGTCATATCTTTCTGACCGACATATTTCAGGAACGGAAACAGGAACTCTTCAAAAATAGGAATTGCCATAATACTACTGATTTTTCGTTTTGGGAACCCGGAGTAAATCCCCGACCTCAACTTCGAGAATACGGGCAATTTCAATAAGAGTCTCAACGCCGGGCTGAGAAGAATTAGTACACCATTTAGATACAGTGGCAGGGTCTTTCCCAAGCTGTTCAGCAAGCCACTTGTTGGTCTTATTCTTGTCCGCAAGAACGACCTTAATTCGGTTGATCGACTCCTTCATTTTGACATTTAGGGTTGCTTAATGCGCAAATTTAATGAAAATCCTGCAAAAATATAGTCGAATTACTGTAAATTTGCAGAACATGTCAGATACCCTTACTCCAGACCAGCGCCATCGCAACATGGCAGCCATCCACTCCGCTTCAACGAGACCGGAGCTGAAGCTACGTCACGCCCTATGGCAGCTGGGGCTTCGGTATCGGATGAATGACAGAAAGCTGCCCGGCAAACCGGACATCGTCTTTCCCAAGTACCGCACTGTCGTCTTCGTCCATGGGTGCTTCTGGCATGGCCACAATGGCTGCAAGTTCTACACGGTGCCCAAGACCAACACTGATTTCTGGACAGCGAAGATTGCCCGGAATCAGGAGCGAGACCAAGTAGTCTGGCGTCAATTGGAGTCGAAGGGCTGGAACGTGATAATTGTCTGGGAATGTGAGTTGAAGAACGATTCTTTCCTCGACACGCTTTCATCGGTTGAATCCCAGTTACAGGCTAACTTAACACGGTACTTACAGAAGAGAGAGGATCGCCGAATTCGCCGTGAAGAATGGCGCGAAGAGTTGAAAAGACGGAAGGAGCGTTCCGAACAGGTATTAACAGTCATTAAACGATAATGATCAATCAGGCACAAGATTATGGGCGAATTTGTACCAAATAAAAACGCGACTGAATCAAGTAAACTTGATCAAAGGTCGATCCGCTTCATCAAGACTCTTCTTCCTGATGATGATGTTGATTGCAGCCAGCTTCACGAGGGAGGTACGCTGCCGAATATCGACGGATATCTTGACTTTCTCTGTAAGGATGGTACCGCAAATGAACGCATCTTTGTTCAAGTAAAACATCTTACGTATGCACCAGTTAACGGCGAAGCGTATTATGATATCCCTAAATCAATTTACGCATATTCGGAGCGACATAAGGGCGAAGTCATTGTTTTTATTGCTTGTTATCCCGAAAGTGAAGTCTTCTATTGGAGATATATAGACGGCAAAGCAATAGAAGAGTTCAAGAGTCTTTCCGAAGCTATACAAGAGACAGCACGGTACCACTTCAAGCCAGAAGAGTCTTGTACCAAAGATAATGTCGACACTATAGTTGCAACTTGGAAAAGGCTGTATAAAGAGCGCATGGAGGCTATAAAGGACGAGAAGCAATTGGCAGAAGCATTTGCGTCAACTCAAAGAGTAGCCTTCAACCGGATTCCTTTTGAACTGCACGGCTTGAGTAATTCCCATATACGAAGGCCGGAGACCGGCCTATTGTACAATTGGGTTATAAAAGGTCTACCATCCGGGAAAAAGAATCTGTGTCTTCTAGTCGGCGACGCCGGGATGGGCAAATCTGTTGTTATCAAAGACTTAATTGGCCATCTTGAAGATGATGGTGTACGGTGTCTCTGCCTGAAAGCTGACACCTTAGATGATGCCAGCAATCCCGTTTCACTGGAGACTATTTACGATACCCTTGCTTATTATGCATCTAACCAGCAACCGACAGTCTTCATTATAGACCAAATTGACGCATTATCCCAGAGCCTTTCCACTGATAGGAACCGATTAAATACGTTAATAAGCGTATTGTCATCCATAGAAGATTGGCCAAATGTTCGGGCTGTTGTTTCGTGCAGGAAGTATGATTTGGAGTATGATGCGGTCCTAAATGGCTTAAAGGACAAATCTGAAATCGTCGAATTAGGCCTGTTGTCTGAGAGTGAAGTGAAGGATGCTCTGGAGAAACTGGAGCAAGGGCTTGTGGGTAAAATAAGTCCCACTACGTTTTCCATCCTAAGAAATGTTCAATACCTCAACTCATTCTGTTATCTATTTCAGAGAAACAAACGAAGATTGAATTTCAACAGTCCAATTGAACTGTATGATGCACTGTGGGATTCTGTTTTGGATGGTCTTCCTGCTCAAATTGTTTATAACGATGCAGAAAAGGTTTTATACGGCATTGCAGAATGTATCAAGAAGTCTGGGACTCTGAAACCGGTCTGGCAGCCGATATCCAATCTGCGTGCTGCTTATACTTATTTGGCAAGCAATGGTATTGTGCTACCTGACGGAAACGCCGTTTCCTTCTTTCACCAGACGTTCTTTGACTATGCGCTTGCCAAATCTTATCTTTCCCAGAATAAGTCATACATATCCGATCTCGAGAATGAATTTCAGGGCCTTGAGATAAGGTCCACAGTAAAGGCTGTTTTAGAATATGTCCGGGGACATAACGATGTAGGATACGCCTCAGAGATTCAGCAACTACTTACTTCTAAGAAGATTCGTCTTCACATTAAACTGCTCGCCATCTCAATCTTTGCAACAGCAAACGATCCTAGACCCGTAGAAAAAAGGATTGTAAAGACGGTCTGTCAGAAAGATGAAAGACTCCTTAGTTATTATTTCCGGGGTGTACAAGGCGAAACTTGGTTTAGTACTGCTTCGTTAATGCTTAAAGCTTATCTGCCCGATTCTGATAAGAACAGCATTCTTCTCATACCCATGCTGAGCGTGCTTTCCCGTTATTCATTCAGCCATCCTGACGAGGTGTACTCGCTGATTGATTCAATCAAGGATGAAGAGACAAAATTATATGCACGCTCCTTCGTATTGCGAGGACATAATGACTATCGTAACAATAAGGTGATTGACGCATTTCGTAGTGTCTGCAGTCCCGGAAATGTATTTGCTGTCAATTGGATTCAAGATGCGATGCTAAGCAACGAAGTGTTTGGACTTGAAGAGACAGGTAAACTGCTCCAACAATTCCTGGAATCCGATAACCACTCTCACAATCACGATGGCTATGAGTTGGTCGATGTGCTTTCAAAGAATCTTTCCAATACCCACCCAGGTCAGTTCCTGCCCATTTTGCATTCTTGTTTTGTTCAGTTCATTAGGAAGAATGCTGTTGAGGGTTACAATGGCTTCACAATTACCAAGCACTTTAATGGCTTTTCTTCTGATGAGTATTTGGATAAGCTTCTTGACATCTATGAGCAGCTACTTTTAAGATTCTCATCAAATCTGGCGGTAATAACCCCTATGGTGGACGAATTATTATCGCTGAATAATGAGACTTCTTTGGCGATGGCGTTTTCAGCGATGGCTGAACACCCGGAATTGCATAGCCATATATTGGAATCGCTGGTGGCCAATTCATCAACGATTGAGAAGTATCTGCAGGGATCAGTTGAGTATTATTTCTTGAAGATGTTGAAATCCTGGTATCTGACGCTTGATAACATGAAGGCAGAAGAATACCAGAGGAGAGTCCTTTCTTATGTCTCCTCATCAGATTTCTTGGCGAATAAGGAGAAAAAGTACAGCAAGATGCCATTTCCTTATCTATGGCATGAAAAATGGGAGTTGATATGCAACACATTGCCCGATAATGGATTACTTCCTGAGATGAAGAAATGTGCTGGAGAACTGCAACGGCGATTCGGAAGGAAGTTTATCGTTGAAAGAGACCGTCACGGAATAATGTCAGCGGTTTATTGTGGAGGGCTCACTGACGATGCTACATACGCAACTTTCTCTACGGCTGTTTGGCTCAGTTCGTTTGTGAAACTTAACGAGACAAAAGCCTGGCATTTCAACAGGAAGCCGATAGACTTACGAGCCCATGCCGACGCATTTAAGAAGTGTGTTGCAGCAGCTCCTGTCAAGTTCAAGGACTTCGTGTTTGAAATCTCACAGATGAAAGATATTAATTCGGATTACTTAATATCTGGAATTGAAGGGCTGCTTGATGGAGGGGTGGACATTGGCGAAATGTGGCCACTGGCAAGCAGATTTATCTGTACCGAATATGCTTCTGCAAATTCTTTCTCTTTCGGGCAAATAGCCGGTCATTACTTTAAAACGGATAACAAATACATCGACATGATTTTGCCGGTGGTTGTAGATGTTATGGCTTTACCGCCAGACGAACGACTGACTGCCTATAGCGACAAAAAAACTGAATCAAAACTCGAGGATATCGTTAATAATATGCTTACCCGTGCCATTAACTCAGAGCAGGGGAGAGCATTAGAGCTTTTGATCCAACTGGCGTTGATACCTAAAAGAAGAAAGCAAGCATATGAGATTATAACAAACGCAATCCCTTCTCTTAATCAATGCTTGAGAACATTGCCCGTACACTACCTATATGTGAAAGATCATTTTGATGAGTCCATGTATTTCCCTCTCTTGAAAGAGTGCCTGTCATATCTTGGGCCAGAAGCACTTGTGTTACGAGGGGATGCGGTCCAATGGTGCTTTTATCACAAGCCAGAAGTGGTATGCGATTATATCGAAAGGATCGAGAAGGATACCAAGAGCCACGTTATCCTATCGCAGATTTGTTTTTATGGACTATGTGTGGACGGTGAAAAAGACAAATGCAAAGAGATGCTTGATCGGATTCTTTCTCTAAATGACGAGCATGTTATTGCAACAATTGTTAAAGTGTCGATGAAAATGTTTGCAGATCCTGACTATACCCATTATTCGCGAGCATTTCTTGAAAGGTTTGTATCAGACGGAAGAGAAGAAGTAGTAGATTCATATTGTTTATACTGTGATGAACTCCCTATCGATGCTTTCAACTTCTATAGAGAATTAGCCAAGTCCTGGAAGAGCCAAAAGCATCGTGATATTCATTCGCAACTTGAATATGTAACAAAATGCATAGCATCCTATCCTGTGGAATGCTATAAGTTTGTAGAAGATCAGGATTATGCAAGCATTGAAGATCAATGGATTGCAGATGAGGAAGTAGTAAAAGTGCTGTTAAAGATCTATGGCAAGATGAAAGAGGATGATGATGAAGCATCCCTCAATGAGATAATGGATTTGTTTGATGAATTTATTTTCAGAGGGAATCGTGTCATTTATTCTGCTGTAGAAGAACTCAGTTAAAAAGCTTCCATCAATTGCAGGAACTGCTGGAAGTGACGGATTGATTGAAGGGGGGGGAGATGCCTGATCGGGTCGGGCATGACGGAATGGTCAGTATCGTTTCAGCACATAATTGATAATCCCCTCAACGTGCAACGCTACAATCGCCCAGCGGCCTTCGTCGGATTCCAGGAAGAGGCAGTCGTCGGAGTTGTCGTGGAAGAGATTCTCGGTGAGGGCGTCGGCACAGAGGGTATTCTTCAGGATGTAGAAGTCGCTTCCCCAGTCGGGATCTCCATCGGAGTAGTCTTTCCGGAGCTTGTGGCCGGGGAGCCAGAGCGCAGCGGACTGATACAGGCAATCGGCAAGCCTGTCACCGGCCGTCTGCC
>ULTX01042097.1_pt1 | contig 17774 bp, 9 predicted proteins | sample 1958041 | NCBI WGS metagenome assembly ULTX01 (sample SAMEA4835747, study PRJEB28245) | human gut metagenome | biome: gut microbiome; material: fecal sample | place: Denmark | collected 2008
AAGAATGAAGTTTCTGGTAAGTTCTTGAAAGTTTTGAATGAATTGCATGAATCAGGTAATCAAGGTAACTATAATGCCCTAAAGGTTAATGGTGCTGATTATACTTATTCGGCTATGAATCGCCCAATGAAGGGCGATGAAGCACGTTTCCACTGGAAAGCGACTTATTATGCAACTAACGATAGCTTGGTATTAGAACCATTGAATGCTTCTCGTCATGATTACGAAGGAAATGATCCAATAGATGCATCTACAGATGCACGTGAGTTCTTCAATACAGTAAATAAGGGTAAATCTTTTGCTAACCCGGGAGCACAACAAGCGTTTAATAAAGAGAAAGGTGTTCCGGTTGCTTTGTATTTGATGAACATTGGTGCTCCGCAGGCTGATTCTCAGTATCTGTTGACTGTAGGTACACCAAGCGGTTTGAATACGTTTGAAGCTTATAAGTATCCGGCTGTTCCGAAATTTGATGCAACAGGAATTTCTTATGATGGTTTCACAGGTAAAGTAGCTGGTGATAATCCTGCATATGTGACTAATGCTAAATCTTATGACTTGCTTTATACTCCGGGTGCTCCAACGGATGCTAATGCAAATGCCAAAGATGCAAATAATCAAGATATAATAAATTCTGGAACTTCAGTAGTTGTTACTTTTGGAGGTCTATCAGAGGATTATAACTTGTTGTATCCGAAACTAGGTGCGGGCTATCAAAAGAAGAAGGTAACTCAGTGGATGCGCTTGAAGTTCGATCATGACTATTCTTATTTGAAACGTTCAACGAAGGAAAATGCCTTGTATTTCATCCAATTGAAGACTGACAAGGGTTATACTGGTAACGGTAGCCGTGTAAATGGTGCTTACTTGGTAATGAATCACCAGGGTCGTTTGATGTATGCGTCAGCTAATGAAAACCAGGAATTCGGAATCATGCCTTCTGCTCAGTGGGTTATCAAACAGAAAGATTGTTTGGTGAAGAGTGGTATGAATACGAGTGCAGCTCCTGAAGTACAGATCTTCAACCGTGAGTATGCTAATAATTCATACTTAGAAGGTGATACAGTACCAGTATTCGAAGGTCAGTTGTATGAATATAAAGAAGGTGACAAGACTTATCATTACATCATCAACCACCGCGACTATTACAACCCTGCAAAATGGAACGGTACATTTGATGAGAACAAATTGACTTGTTCAGATACTTTGTTGATCACAAAGGTTGATCCGACTCTTTATGCAGAGGCTTACAATAGCGAATATCATGGTTACAAGCACATGGATGCTGAGTCATTGGCCGAATCAGCAATTGATCCGTACTACTTGAAGTACAACGACAAGCATTCAGATGAAATGCCGACAAATACAGATAAGTTCTTGTATAAGAATGCTGCTGGTTATTTGGCTATGACTAATCCGGGTAACAGCAACTTCGAAGATCAGAAGAATTTGTTTGAAATTGAATTCTTGAAAGAAGTACCTTATGGATATAGTGACATCAAGGGCTTGAAGCAGTTGAAGAGAGCTACTTATGCATTGAAGGTACGTGATAACAATACGATCGATAACAACAGTCAGTATGTTGTTGTGCTTAACGATGGCAATAACAACCAGCGTTATGCTGTTAAACGTCTGAATGAAGTGAACGGTCAGAATGTCAAGTTGGCTGAGTTCTATCTGAAGGCTGATGAATTGACTTACGACAAGCAAGATACTTGCTACGTATTGGTAGATACTCGTTATTATGACAACAAACTTGGTAAAGATCTGTTGAATGCAAAAGATTTGAACCGTGATGTCATTAATGCTTTAAATGAAAATGACAAATTGATTGGTGTTGACCATATGCACATTTGGACGATGGGTGCAACAGAAAATGCAACTGTAACAAACAATGCATTTGAAGGTCGTACGTTCATTAATAATGGATGGCAGTCTGTATATATCGCAGATGATCCAGACCGTATATATCCACACTTGATGGATAATGAACCTAACTTCGATTGGACAGCATTCCAGTTAGTTAAGACATTCCGTCCGACTTATAAGCCGGTTTCTGAAGAACGTGATGTGAATGGTAATGTAGAAATCAGCGTTCGCGATGGTTTGACAGGTTTGTATAAGGATGTATTGTTTGAAATGTCAGCTAATAAGTATCCTGATATTCCTAACGTAAGAAAGGATGTCAACTACTTAGGTTTGATTACACGTGGTGTGCCTCAAGGACAAGGATTATCTCCTGCTATGTATGTAGATTCAGTTGTAACATCAACTAAGGGTTATGTTCCGATGCCTCAGTACATGTTGTGGGTTGCTAATGACTCAGTATCTGATGGCTTCTATTGTGAAGATTATCTGGAAATGCCGGGTCATGGTTATTTCGCAGATAAAGATGCTGCTGAAAAAGATGATATGGATCACTTTGTATATTACAATGGTTATGTATCTGGTCGTATGTTGGTTAACTTCAACGACTCAGTTGCTAAATACAATGAATTGAATAAGCTGGACGAAGCTAGCAAGTTCAAATATAACAACCGTGTACGTATGGGCTTCGTAGAAGGTGTTCATATGAACTTTACAAAAGAAGAATTGGCTAAAGAAGGAGCTGATAAGTATTTTGAAGGAACGGTTCCGACTGAGGATACTGAAGTTGTATATGTTCTTCATGGTACAACATTGGATGCAATTCGTGATAATAGCACTGACGTAGAAGGACATGGATACATTAATCCTAAGAAGTTGAAAGAAGCTATTGACAAGAAGCAGATTGATGTTAAAACATTGGATGGTACACATCGTAATTATGCTTGGGCATTCCGTTACACAGAAGATGATATTACAGGTGAAGGTCAGGGTACTGGCTTCAAACATGCTGACTTTATCATGGAAACTTCTGGTGCAGAAGATGAAGTTGGAACTGCAGCATTTGCTCCGGGTTCATTTGATGGTCCTGTTGCATGGCTTAAATTAGATGGTAACGTTCCTGTCTTAGCTCGTCGCCAAGGCACTGTTAATGGTGATCATGATAATATTGGTGGTGTGATTGAAGAAACTATCAACCAGGGTGCTATTCTGAACATGAATGCTACAAGTGAAGATGCTACTGCTAACGAAGAAATCGCTACTTCAAGTGTAATCGTTGCAGGTGTTGACGGCGCTGTAGTAGTTAAGGGAGCTGAAGGTAAGAACGTAATCGTAAGTACAATCTTAGGTAAGGTAGTTGCTAACGAAACAGTTTCTTCAGACAATGCAACAATTGCTGCTCCTCAGGGTGTAGTAGTCGTATCAGTTGACGGCGAAAGCTTCAAGGTAGTCGTTAAATAACATCGGGATAAATCCCCATGTTATCGATCATAAAAATTGCGGCGGGATTTAACCCGCTGCAATGAAAAGAAATAATCATAAAATTAATTGTTCCACCAGTCGGAAACGACTTGCAGAGTATCCCGTGAGGGTGAAAGTGGAAATTGTTAATAAATAGAGTTAATATAAAAAGTTAATAGTCCACGCAAGCCATCCCAAGCTTCGTCCTTCAGGGCGAAGAACTGAGGAAAAGGCCAAGTACCCTGCGAAGGCGAACAGGTGGGTTAGTATTAATAATAGTGTAATATAAAGTTTATGTTCTACCAGTAACCTTGTGAAGGGTAAACGTGGAATCTCAAAAGAGGAAATCCCTGCTATTCTATTTCGGATGGCGGGGATTTTTTCATTTAGGCACTTATCCTAAACCACAACTATTTACTTCTTCTGATTGTTATATAAGAAAGTCTGAGAACTTGTACTTAAACCGATAAAACAACAAGTTTGGATATATAAACAATAAGAATATGAAGAATCTGATTACAACAGTAGCTGCTTTGGCAACCTTAGCTTTTACTTATCAACCTGCCGATGCTTGTACAGGCATTACTTTAACCGCTAAAGATGGAACCCGCATTCTTTCCCGAACCATTGAATGGGGCGGAAGTGAATTGAACAGTCAGTATGTCGTTGTTCCTCGTGGCTATCAGCAACAATCTTATATTCCCGGCGGAAAGGTGGACGGCTTGCGTTTTACGGCTCGTTATGGATATGTCGGATTGGCTGTCGAACAGAAAGAATTTGTGGCAGAAGGGTTAAACGAAGCCGGATTATCAGCCGGATTGTTCTATTTCCCCCGTTATGGAAAATATGAGGACTATCAGGAAGTAAACCGTACGACTAGTATCGCCGACCTACAGTTGGTGTCATGGATGCTGGCTAACTTCTCTACGGTAGAAGAAGTGAAAGCCGGCATGAAAGATATTCATGTCATCGCAATAGATCCACGTGCTTCTACGGTACACTGGAGGATTGAAGATCTTTCCGGTAAACAGGTGGTCATCGAAATAGTAGATGGAAAAGTAAACTTCTATGATAATCCTTTGGGTGTCCTGACAAATTCTCCCGGATTTGAATGGCAGATGACGAATCTCAATAATTATGTCAACCTCTTTCCTGGCTCAGCCGAAGCCCAACAGTTCGGGGATATCCAACTGACTTCATTTGGTGCCGGCAGCGGTTTCCTGGGAATACCGGGCGATGTAACACCACCGTCCCGTTTTGTTCGTGCAGCTTTCTATCAGACAACTACACCGCAGAAGGAGACGGCTACTGAAACGGTATTGCAATGTTTCCAGATTATGAATAATTTCGATATACCGGTGGGAATAGAGTTCCCGAAAGGAGAGATACATGCTGATATCCCAAGTGCCACACAATGGACTTCGGCTACCGATCTTCGTGATGGGAAGATTTATTTCCGGACGATGTACAACAGTGCTATCCGTTGCATCGACTTGAAACAGATTGATTTTAGAAAGACAAAATATCAGGCTGTCTTTTTGGATGACGTGAAACAACAACCGATTGTTCCGATAGATATCCGTTGATCGAGATAGATAAACATAGAGACACGAAGTCGAAGAGGAAATAAATAAAAAACTCTGCGGCTTCGTGTCTCTGTGTTTTTTTAGCTATATCGTCATTATTCTGCTGTTTCTTGAGCAGGTTTTCCGGCAATTTTATCTACTAAGATGGCAATGGCTCCGTCGCCTGTTACGTTGCAAGCTGTACCGAAACTGTCCATGGCAATGTAAAGAGCAATCATCAAGGCTTGCAAGGTCTCATTGAATCCAAGCATACTTTGCAGTAAGCCTAAGGCTGCCATGATGGCTCCGCCCGGAACGCCCGGAGCCGCTACCATTGTGATTCCTAACATCAGGATAAAACCGGCAAAGGATGTTAATGAGACCGGCTCACCCGACATAAATAAGATGGCCATGGCACAGGCAACGATCTTCATCGTACTTCCGGCCAGATGGATTGTAGCACAAAGCGGAATCACGAAGATGGCTATATTCTGCCGTACACCATTCTTGATAGCTTGAGCCAGCGTTACCGGAATGGTGGCAGCCGAAGATTGTGTACCTAACGCTGTTGCATAGGCAGGAAGCATATTCCGCAATAAGCGTAACGGATTCTTGTGACTGACTGATCCGGCCAGACTGAACTGGATTAGTAAGAGCAGGACGTGGAGAACGAAGATAACCAGAATAACTTTCAGGAACATCGCTATGATACCTGCTACTTGTCCACTGACAGTCATGTTGAGGAAGATACCGAAGATATGTAAAGGTAAAAGCGGAATGATAACCACTTCTATCAACATCGTGATGATTTCTTTGAAGTCGGTAAAACCATCTTTGAGAACTGTTCCTTCAATGTAGGATAAACCAAGACCGATTGTAAAGGAAAGCAATAAAGCTGTCATGACGTCCATTAATGGAGGCATCGCTACTTCGAAGTAGGGCGTCAACATAAAATCTCCTGGATTTTCTACGGCTGCCAGTTCGGTATTCGGGGGAAGAATGGATGGAAAAATCGCATCGCAACTGAAAAAGGTAAAGAATCCGGAAAAGATCGTCGAACCATACGCTAACAAGGCTGTAATGGCCAGTAGTTTCCCTGCTCCTTTTCCCAATTCTCCGATAGCCGGTGTTACCAAGCCTAAAATAATAAGCGGGATGGAAAATGATAGGAAATTCCCGAATAAAGAATTGAATGTGACGAATATCCGTACGATACTGGCCGGTAAGAACTGACCGAATAAAATACCGGCCGCAATGGCAATAACTACTTTTCCAAGTAAACTAATCTTGATCTTCTTCATGGTGCTTTTTTATTTTGAAGCCCAAGATAGCAATAATTATGCTCATAAGCGGGCTAATCAAATTAAAAAAGCAGTACGGAAGATAAGTTAATGTCGGTACACTCAAGATAGTGGCTTGCGTCATACCGCATGTATTCCATGGAATCAATACAGAAGTTACGGTCACGGCATCTTCGGTTGTACGACTCAGCAGGCGACTTTCGTATCCTTTCTTCCGATAGATTTCCTTGAACATATTACCTGTCAGGATGATGGAGATGTATTGGTCGGCCGTACAGATATTCAGTGTCAAACCCGAAAATACCGTTGAAGCGACCATACTGGCACGGCGTTGCATAAAGCGCATAAAGACAGAAGTGATCGTTTCCAACATGCCGCTGGCTGTCATGGCTCCACCAAAGCACATGGCGCATATTATTAACCAGATCGTATTCAGCATCCCCGCCATGCCGCGCGTGGCGACCAGCGAATCCAACATCTCGTTGCCTGTCTCCAATTGGGTAGAGCCATAGAGCGTCATGAACACGCCTTTGAACATGGATGCCGCATTGATGCTTTCAGCTCCGGCTATCTGTTGTAATAAGTCTGGTTGGAACAAAATGGCAAAGACAGCTGCCAGCAGAGCCGATATAAACAGCGTGATGATTGGAGCTACTCGTTTGGCAATCAATATTCCTGTCGCTATCGGTACAATCAGCAAGGCTGCAGAGATATGGAATGTCTCTTTTAACGAAGCGGCAAAGCTCATCACTTGTCCGTCTTGGGAATGATCAAAGACAAATCCGGCTACGGTAAAGATGATCAAAGTGATAATCATCGTCGGAACCGTTGTGTACATCATATAACGGATATGGGAGAAGAGCGGCGTGTTGGTCGTGGATGAAGCTAATACAGTCGTATCCGACAGCGGTGATATTTTATCGCCGAAATAAGCTCCCGAGATGATAGCTCCCGCTGTCCATCCGGTTGAGAAGCCCAACGCTTCACCAATTCCCATTAAAGCAATTCCTATGGTGGCAATAGTCGTCCACGAACTTCCTGTCATGACCGAAACAATGGCGCAGATGATACAGCAAGAGGCCAGGAAGAAGGTAGGACTTAATACCTGCATTCCATAATAAATCAGCGTAGGTACGACACCGCTGATCATCCAGCTTCCCGAAAGCGCACCGATGAGCAATAGGATCAACAGGGCAGTCGCCACGCCTAAGATATTGGTACAGATGGATTCTTCAATCTTTTTCCATTTGACCTGGCAAAAGCCCATGGCTAAAGCCGAGCAACAGGCTGTTGTGAGTAATAATACAACCTGGCTTCCGCCACTCAAAGCATCACTTCCGAAAATGCGGATTGTAAAGAAAAGGAGGATTACCATAACAATGATTGGAATCAAAGATAATCCGAGCGATGGGCGTTTAGCCGAGTTTGTTATTTCCATCCGTTTTGTCCGTTTGAAATCTGTGTATGAATCTGTCTTTTTATTTTCAGGGCGCAAAAATAATAAGAATCAAGCAAATAAAAAAGAATGTAGTTTGGCTGAAGGTGAATTTTAGTGGCTTAAAGAATAGTGAAGAAAGTTATCAAATTCAAAATTCACGAGAATTGAAAACGAAATTCACGAGAATCGTTTTTGAAATACGTTAGATTTGAATACAAATGTCGCGTATTTCAAAAACTGATTCTTGTGGGTTGAATGCGTCTTTTTACTTCTTTAGAAGTTAATATTTACGCCACCCATGATATTAATTCCCTGCATCGGATACCCATAATACATTTCGTATTGCTGGTTCAGCACGTTGTTCAGCTTGATATACGCCCCGAACGTGTCGTTGAATGTATAGCCTACTTGCAGATTCAGTTCGTTGATGTTGTTCAACTTATAATCTTTTGCGCCAAACAGGCAAGTGTATCGGTCGGTTGCCAGATAGTAATTCAGGCCGATTGCCAGCTTTTCAATAGGCTTTACTGTTACGTCGGCATTGATCTCTGCCTTCGGACGGCCATATACGTAGGTCAGGTCTGCATTCGGCGTCCCGCCTACCCAATTATCATCGTAATTGCCTTTCCAGTTGTTATAAACCCCTTTCAATTGGATGTCGAGGTAGTTTTGATAACTGTATTTCAAATTGGCACCGGCAAAGAAGGCTTTTGTGTCAATGCCCCACAATACATTCGAATAGTTTGCGAACTCGCCTTCGTAGAAGATGCGAGACGGAACAAAAAGGGCATCCGATGAACGGATCTTGTATCCGGCAAAGACGTCAAACCAGAATCCGGGAGCTGCACCGCACTTCACACCGACTTGTCCGTTCAGCCATTCGCGTGTCGGAGCTATTTCTTCGGTAGGATTGAAATAACGGTTGACGAGTGATGTTTCGTATGCACTATTCGAATACAGACGACCGTTGGCTTTTAAGTAGAGGACAGTCTTGTTGGCCACTTCTACATCCGCTGCAATATTCGGTGAAGCCGTGAAAGAATCGTCTTCACCGGTCACGAACATCACGTTTGCACCCAGTTTGACATGCCAGTTTTCTCCGGCAATCTTATAATACGGACTTAATATAATCTCGGCATGATTCGCAAAGACACAATTGGGAACTCCCGCCGGATAAGTCGGCAGATTATAGGCAAAGTATTCTACTTGTCCGCCAACCCCCACACGCTGGTTTCCATTGAAGAAAGCACTGAAGTCGAATTTCGCATCCAAGGTATGTTCAGTCGGACCGTCCAGCTCTTTGCTTAATCCGTATTTGTGCGAGAAGTTGATATAATCCAAATCAATCAAGTAGAAGAAAGCCGCGTCTTCTTTGGCTTCTATGCCGATATTTGCCTGGATCGTCTGGTTTACCTGATTGGTTTCCCGATCGGCTTTTTGCAGAAGATCTTCTGTAGGCAGGCTCGAAAGATTATTTATCGGCAAACCGTAATAATTGAATGCCGAATAATTATACTTGCCGCCCAGCTTCAAGATGGCCTTGTTGAAGGTATGAGCATAGTTGATACCACCTACGTTATCATTCAGTTTTGCCTTGACCTGATCTTCTATCTGGATATAATCAATATTACCGTTTGTTGAACGGTGAGAAAGGAATACATTCAGCTTGTCTTTTTCTGTACTTAAGATATGATAGCCGAAGTCTCCGTTGATATTCAAATGCATGCCGGCTGCTACATTCAGGTAACCTCGACGCTTGTTATAATCCATTTGCGTCATGATATTACCCGAAGGCAAAAGCGAGATCTGCTTTTCCGGATCGGTTGCCAATGTAAACGGAGAATAAGAAATCGCCCGTTTGGTTACCTGCGGTTCTTTGATTGCCGGCAACGTATTGACTTTATTGGCATCCTGTACCGTCGGCGCATATTCACGTTCCAACGTCATTTCGCGGTCCAGCTTCTTTTTCGTTTCATCCTCTTGTGCTGAAACAGTAACGGCAGAACCCAGCAACACCGCTACGCAAAGTACTTTCTGATATTTTGTTTTCATCTTAGCCTCCTCATTACTTTAGTTTTGCCAAACGACTTTCAATCATCTCGGTAATGTTGTCGTCGCCCTGATAATTCTTCTGCAAACTGTTCAGATAAACGCGGGCCTGAACCGGATCGCCTTTACGAATATAAATATCTGCCCAAAGGATGAATCCGCGAGCCAACCAGTATTGATGCGGTGTACCGTTCTTGGCAAACTCTTCCAATACCTTTTCTGCGTTCTTATCATCATTGGCATCGTAATAAAGTTGTGCCAATAAGTATTTGGCTTCAGCACCTTGTGCCGTACGTGTATCCTGACTGATCAGTTTCAGGTCTGCCAATGCTTTGGATTCCTGATCCATTTCCATGTAAGCCTTCGCACGAACGTAACGGGCTTCGTTGGCAATTTCCGGAGAAACTTTCGGATTCTTCAGTAACTGGTTTGCTCCGGCAAGTGCATCTTTCTGGTTACCTTCTTTCAATGCACAGCGCATGATTCCCAGAGAGGCAGCTTCTTTGTTATCGGCACTTTCTGCAATCTCATTCAATCGCTTGAATGTTTCGAGAGCCGCCTTGAAGTTTTCTGTCAGGTATTCAATTTCAGCTTTACGCGCTGTTGATTCTTCCAGGAATTTCCGGTCACCACTGGCAATCACTTGTTCAAACATCGGCAAAGCCTCGTTATATTCCTTCAAGTTGAAAGCAATGCTGGCCAGGTAGAAGTTGGCATTGGTACTGAAGGCTCCGTTCGGATAATTCTGTAAGTAATTCTGCATACTTCTACGTGCTCCTTCGTTGTCACCCCGCATAAACAGCTTTTCTGCTGCAATGTAGGTCAGCGAATCCTGCTCGTTGATGTTCAGGTGGATGTTGCCTCCCAGTGAGTTTACATAGGCAGCATAAGCATCAATATCATTCAAGTCGATATAAACAGACTTCAAATCCTGCAAAGCAACCTTGGCTTCTTCACTGCCCGGATACTTGCTGATGACTTGTTTGTAAGCTTCTGCTGCTTTTTCCGGCTGATTGTCGTTATAGTAAATCAAGCCTAACTGGATACCTGCTTTCCGAGCTAGACTACTTTCCGGATATTCTCCAATCAGCTTGTTGAAGGTTTGAATAGCTGATGAACTGTTTTCCAATAAGACGTAAGTACGACCTTTCTCAAACAAGGCATCGTCGATATATTGAGATTCCGGATATTCACGAATCAACTGATCCATAGCCTGGATCTTTCCGTTATAATCTTTCTGCAAGCCCAGTACGAAACCTTTCTGGTAGACGGAATAATCTCCGGCAGAAGGAAGAACTTGAGAGGCTTTGTTGTAATTCTCTTCAGCTGCAGCAAACTGGCGATTATGGAACAGACAGTCGCCGATACGGTTATAAGCATCCGCATACGAAGCTGCTGCATGATTTTGTTCCACATCCGTATATTGGCGGAAACGATTTAATGCCATATCATATTCCTGCTGCTTGAAATAACAGTATCCCAGGTTATAGAATGAAAGGGCATACATATCCGTTCCTTTCTGCTGTGTATTGTTCTGATAAGTCCGGTAGTCGGAAATTGCATTTCCGTATTCACCTTTCCGGTAGTAGGATTCACCTCTCCAGAAATAAGCGTCACTACGGGCTTCTTCGTTATACGTTCCCATCTGGATGGCACGCGTGAACAGATCAATCGCTTCATCCATCTTCATGTTGGTAAAGGATTCCGTTCCCAATTGGAAGAGAATATTCTGTTTGGCATCCAGAATCTTGACACTCGGATGCTTGATCTTTTCGATCGACTTCAGGGCAGCATCATAATTCTTGGTAGTCAGATAGACTTCTACCAGATAATCATTTACTTTATCCGCATATTGGGAATTCGGGAAATCGTTCAGGAAATCTTCGAAGATGGTAACGGATTCGCCAAACCCTGTAAATGCCGTTTCGTGTATCAGTAAAGCATAGTTGTACATGGCTGCTTCCTGAATTTGTCTGTCGTACGAGGAAGTTGCAGCCGCTTCGAATGCCATGCGTGCATTATTCTTATCATTCTGTTTCAGATAAGACTGACCTAAATACAGATAAGCATTCTGTGTTAATGCATCATCTTGGCTAACGACTTTACCGAAGTTGTTGACGGCGCTGCTGTAATTGCCTTTGTTGAACAGACATACTCCCAACAGATACAAGTCGCTGCGTAAGGGTTCATCGGCTTCTGATACATATTTGCTCAGATAATTCAACGCTTTGTCCTGTTGTCCCTGATGGTAATAGGAATTACCCAGGATACGATATAATTCGGTGTTGTTATTACTTCTCGGATAAGTATCCAGCAATCGTTCGCCTTCTTTGATTACCTGGCTGTATTTGTTCTGGATAAAATAGATTTGTGTCGTGTAATATGAAGACTGTTCCTTGAATTCCGGATTCTCTTTCAAGGCATCAAATTCTACGAGTGCTTGATTGTATTTGCCGTTTGCATAATCAATATAAGCCACGTAGTAGGCAGAAGCATCCCGATATTTATCGCCTATTTGCTGAATACGGCTGAACATCTGCCGGATTTGCTGCAACTTGTCCGGATTATCTTTTTCTACTTGAAGCATCGAGTACGCCAGACGAAAACTATATGCTTCCTGTTCTTCCGGACTCAACAGGTCGATGTCGGCTTCTTTTAACCAGAAGATGGCCTTCGGATAGTTCTTTTGCCCGAAATGAACCGAACCGATCAGAAACTCTATCACGTCGGAGTGGCGTGAATCCGGGTACGTTTCAAGATACATTTTCAATAGCTCGTCTGCATTGGGGCGACCTTGCTCAAATGCGGCATAAACCAGCATGAAGTCTGCTTCCTGAATCAAGTCTGCATCGGTGGCATGGGCTTTGTAGGCTTCCAGCTTGTCAATGCAGCCAGAATAATTCTTCAGGCCAAACAATTCCTTGCCTTCTGTAAACAGACGCTCCGGACTGCCAAACTGATACGAGCGTTGAGCATCCACCATGTGCGTACCAAGTACCAGGCATAAGGGAATAAGTATTTTCTTCATCACACTCTTTGTTTTTAATGTGTTTGTTTACTAAAAACAACAAACAACTTTCGCTGTTTGTTTAAACTAACTCTTTGTGTAATTAATTTACAAAGATATATAAACCCGTTGAGATTTAGACAACTTATTAGCCGAAAAAGCTTGCTATTTGTTTTTTAGCGGTTCATTTCCTGATATTGCCGGATAGCTTTCCGGATGGAAGTAAGACCGAATTCTTCGGGTTGTAGTGTGGCTGGCCGGCGAATGATGATTTCGGCTGCATCGTCGGCTGCCTGTGCCTGGGTAAATTGCTTGACATGACACTCGAAGAACATATCGACGGTATGTACTTCAAATCCTTTGTATGGATAGATGTTGGGAATAGAAAACAGATACTGGCAGTGATCGATCTGAAGTCCGGTTTCTTCTTTTACTTCGCGGGCTGCAGCTTCTTCTGCACTTTCATACATATCGACGAAACCTCCGGGCAGATCGAGTGTGCCTTTACCCGGATCTTTGGCGCGTCTGACCAGCAATAATTCTCCGGCTTCGTTTCGGATAAAGCAAGCAACAGCTGATGAGGGATTGAAATAATAGACAAAACCACAATGCGTGCACTCTTTTGCTTTCTCATTGTAGATGACAAACGTCGGCTGTCCGCAAACCGGACAGAATTTAAACTGATGTAAAGGATGTTGTTTCATAGTTTGCTATATAAAAAAGACAGATCGCATTTTACATACGACCTGTCTTAAAAAAACATTGTATTATAGGGAAAGATTTTTTTCTTATTCTTTAACTTCCCAGCCTAAAGCACTTGCTCCTAATACGGCAGCATCGCTTTCTTTCAACTGAGAGAATAATAATTTAGTCTTGCCTTCATATACTTTCAGCATATTCTTTTCCATAGAACGCTTGATCGGGTTCATCAGCAGATCTCCTGCTTTTGTCAGACCACCGAACAGGATGATTGCTTCCGGACTAGAGAATGCTACGAAGTCAGCAAAGGCTTCTCCTAACATGTTTCCTGTAAATTCGAAGATTTCCAAAGCCAGCTTATCGCCTTTCATAGCGGCATCGAATACATCTTTTGATGTGATTTCATCCGGATCCAATTCGCGAAGCAAGCTTTCATCTTTACGGATTTCCAGATATTCGCGCGCTGTTCTGGCAACACCTGTAGCTGAAGTATAAGCTTCCAGACAACCCTGACGACCACAACTGCAAGGACGTCCGTTGTTACGACGCATGATAACATGGCCTAATTCGCCAGCAAATCCGTCGTGACCATATACCAAGTTACCGCCAATAACAATACCGCTACCTACACCTGTTCCCAAAGTGATAACGATAAAGTCTTTCATTCCACGAGCAGCACCGTAAGTCATTTCACCGATTGCGGCAGCATTGGCATCGTTTGTCAGCGCAACAGGAAGACCTCCTAAATAATCGCTGATCAGTTCTGCCAAAGGAATTTTACCTTTCCAAGGAAGATTGGGAGCAAATTCAATACAGCCATTAAAGAAGTTTCCGTTTGGCGCTCCAATACCGATACCTTTGATCTTGCTAGGACCACCAGCCTGATCGATGATTCCTTTCAAACCGTCGCCCAAAGCTGTTACATAATCGTTGATATCTGTATATTTACCAGTCTTGATAGAGCTAGTATATAAAATAGTTCCGCGTGCATCAACCACGCCAAAAACCGTGTTGGTACCACCTATATCGATACCTACTACATAAGGCTTCTCCATGATTTTATGTTTAGATTAAAAATGAATTACTAATTAATTGTAGGCAAATATAAGTTCTTTATGAAAAGTAACCATGAATTTCGGGAAAAAAATTACATATTCATGTCTATTTTATTTCATCTCAAATAAATCTCTGTCTTAAAAATATGTTTTAGGAAATGTTTTATCCGCAGATGCAGATAAAACCTATATATCAAGACTTTCTCCGGGCTGTTGGAGCAGATTGAACGAAACGCCTTTTTCTTGGGCGTACGTTCCGAACGGAAGCGTAAGTTCCGGCTTTTCCCAAAAATGCATCGGAATGAATTGTTTTACATGTATTTGCTGAATGAATTGTTCGGCACCTCGGGCAAAATCACTTCCGATTCGTGGATCGACCGGAAACAGGGCAATGTCGATGTTGTTGCATGTTGCTTTCAAAATCTTTATTTCATGCAGGAAGTTTCCTTCGGCTTCTTTTACTTCCTGTTCGGTCGATTCGTCTTTCCAATGCCAGTTGTTGAGGTCTCCTGCATGGAAGATATGCTTGTGTTCGCATGTCAAAAGAAAGGATACGCCTACATCTGTCGAGCCGAAAGCCTGAATCCGGATCAGATCATTTTCGTAAATGTCTCCTTTGGCCAGGAATGTCGCTTCACTGGCCATTGCCTTTTTGTGTTTCAGGATATCTTTACTTAATAAGTAATGAATATTCTCCTTTTGTTCTTTCCAGGAAAAGATTTCCCGGCTGAAGTGATCCGGATGAAAATGTGACGACAGGATATAAAGAGGCTCCGGCTTTTGGAGCAAGATGTCGTGTACATAACCTTGCTTTCCTTTCGTATCTTTATAGTAATCGAATAGAATGGAATAAGCCGGAGTCTCCAGAGCAAAACAACTGTGATAAATATATGTCAGTTTCATAAAAAGCTTTTTATAAAGAACACTACATACGGCTCTTTTGTTCTTGTCCGGCTCCTGTTCCTTTATATTTGCTTTTGCTGGCATTGAATTTATAGCGGATTGTCAGTCTTGCTTGGCAATGTGTGGAATGCTCGTCCATTTGCATGGTTTGTCGGTCGCTGACATACATGATAAAACTACGTTTATAGCTATCCAAAACATTCCATGCGTCGAGCTGAAGGGTCAGGTTGTCGTTGAGGAAGCTCTTTTGTAGGGAAAGATCTGCTCTCCATGAGGGCTTTAAGAAACGACCGTTTTGAATATCTCCTTTCGTCTTGTATAGGAAATCAACATCCAGTAAAATTCCCCAAGGCAACTGAAGGTTGTTATTCCAGGTGATGGTTCCCATCGGGTTATTCAGTTTCAACGGCCCTTGAGGCGTTTGGGTTGTGTACCATTGTTTTGTTACTTGAAATCTCCATTGCGGACGCCAGAATCCGATGGTAGGAGCAATGGTCAGTCCGGCAAATACCTTGTCGTACGTCGGAGCATTAGCCAGTGACATGAGCATAATGGTCGGATTTTCTTCGTCATACAAACTTGTTACGTTGATAACCTTGTCTTTGATACGGTTATAACCGGTACTTACTTGTAGCCATCGATATGTTGCTCCTAACGTTACGTTTTTAGTCAATGTCGGTTTCAATAGAGGATTTCCGGTTTCGTATGTATATTTGTTAGCATATAATACATTGTTACGCAGATCCCAATAGGACGGACGAGCAATATCTGTCCGGTAAGCCAGTTGGATGTTTATCCGTTGGATAGGAAATGACAAGGAAAATGTCGGGAACAGATTATTGTTATGTCTTGCTTTGTTCGTCTATCCGTTTGCCTTCTACGAAATAGTCGGATGAGGTATATTCATAGCGCAGCCCTATCTGGGTTTGAACTTTTCCGAAATTCTTTCCGTATTCGGCGAAGATGGCTCCCATGTTTTCACGGATACGACTGTCGTCATCATTGAGAATTCCTTCCGGATTGATGAAGAGATTCCCCCGGTTTGTATATGTATATTCACCACCCAAAGCTAACTCGCCGTCCCATACGGGTTTGGAAAGTATCAGTTTGGTAGCATATAACGAATTACTTACGTCATTGAATGAGGAAACCGTCCGGGTTTCTTCTGCTTGATTGGGTATGCTGGTAACTTCATCGATGTTGTTTTCTTTATGGATATCACTCCAGTAACCATCCAGGTTTAAGTCAACGTTCCAGTTATTGATTTTTCCCGTGTAGTAGGCATTCAGCTGATGGGTGTCATCTTCATCGGTTTCGAAATTCGGACTGTAAGTGCTTTCTGTTGGTTCATGGTCTTGAAATACTTCTGTATTCAGGATCATGTTCATGGTATTTTCCGGCGTTTTATCATACCCGTAACGAATACCGATGGCATTATTCTCGTCGAAAGTGTAGTTCAAGGCAAGCTGTGCGCCTAATCTTTTGTCAGTTCCATCGGTGAAGACGGTTGATTCCTGTCTCCAATATTGCTGGAGATAGGTGTCTTGGTAAAAATCTTTGGAGGACCATCCGTAAGAACGAGAACCGTAGATCATGCCTGACAAATCAAAACTCCCTTTACGATAGTTGAAGTTAAACTGTTCCAAGGCGCTCCAGTCGCGGTTGTATTGAAACATGGCGCGATTGTCGAATCCAAAGCCTTCACCTTCAACCTTCTTGGTGGCAATTCGTATAACTGCTGTTACTTCAGCTCCGTATCGGGCACCCGGATTGTTGATGACTTCTACCGACTTGATGTTTTCTGCCGATATCTGATCCAGTTCTGTCAGGTCTCGTACTTTACGTCCGTTGATATAGATTTCCGGTGTTCCCCTTCCGAATACGTTTATTTCTCCGTCTTGAGCGGTTACATTAGGGATTTTGTCGAGTAATTGTTCGGTAGTTCCGGCTTTTTCCAGTACGGTTCCGCTTACGCTTGTTACCATGGCATTTCCTTTCATGCGGATAATGGGCAACGAACCCTTTACTACGACTTCGCCTAATTGCTGTACATCCGAGACCAAACGTATGATGCCTAAATCAGGTGGATTGATGGATTTATAGATGGTCTCAAAGCCAATAGACGAAATGCGGACGAGCTGGTTGGAGGCTGTTGCTTCCAAGGCGAAAGAACCGTTTTCATCACTCATCGTACCCGTTACGAATGATGAATCCGGAAGCGATAACAATACGATATTGGCATAGGGTAAAGGCTGATCTTTTTCATCGACAAGTTTTCCATGGATCGTTTGTGCTGAAAGAGGTATGCTTCCTGCTAATAGGAAACAGGTAATGATGTTTTTAATCATCTGGTTTGCTTTTTAAGTTTGACATCCTGTATTATAAATAAGAAGCGTGGAACTGCAATATCTGATATTTGAGAAGTTGAAT
>ULTX01086188.1_pt1 | contig 17761 bp, 18 predicted proteins | sample 1958041 | NCBI WGS metagenome assembly ULTX01 (sample SAMEA4835747, study PRJEB28245) | human gut metagenome | biome: gut microbiome; material: fecal sample | place: Denmark | collected 2008
CTTTCAATTTCAGAAGCCTCGATTACGAAAGTAGTCGGGGCCTTTCTGTTTATTAACACTGGCTATTTAGTATAATTACCCTTGCTATATAATATAATAACCCCTCGCTATTTACCATAATAGCGAGGGGTATTTCTGCGATATTCTGAGTGTTTTGTCTACTGCTTGGTGAATTTCAGATTTTTAGGAATCTTCACCCATTTCCGGTTTCGGGCAATTTTCAAGTTACTTCCTTCTTTCTGCTGCAACTCGTAACTACCATCGGGCAAGGCTATGAGGTCGGCAGTAAGATCTTCGCTCCCGTAATCATTGATAATGGATAGATGAGCGGTCTTTCCTTCTATATCAGCATCTGTAATCAGCCATTTGCGACTATCACGTCTGTCACCGAAATATCCGGGCATTTCACCGAACAGTTCCTGTCCTGGAACCTTGAGGTTCTTATGGTAGAAGTCTATATTCATATAGACATCATACTCTTTGTTTGTAATCTTTCCCTTGAATAGGGTGCTGTCTGTTTGTGCCATACTAGATATACTAATTAGGCATAATAATGTTGCTAAAATCTTTCTTTTCATCTCTTTTTTCAATTAACTGCGACAAAGTTATTCATTTAAATCAAGAAAATTGCATTTTTTTTAGGATTTTAATAAGATTAATTCGTTTTTTTGCAAATATTTATCTATCTTTGCGGTGTTTATTGATAATTATATATGGAAAAGAAAAGATTATTTCCAGATTACATATTTGAGTCTAGTTGGGAAGTGTGTAATAAAGTTGGTGGTATCTACACCGTCCTTTCAACACGAGCTAAGACTCTTACGGAAAGGTTAAAGGATCAGCTAATCTTCATTGGTCCTGATTGTTGGGGAGACAAGGTGAATCCTTATTTCTCTCAAGATGATACGCTTTATGCGGAGTGGAAAACAGAAGCTCTGAAAGAGGGCTTAAAGGTTAAAGTAGGTAGATGGAATATACCGGGAGAGCCAGTAGCTGTTTTGGTAGATTTCAATCCTTACTATGCTGTTAAAGACCAGATCTATGGACAACTATGGCAGGACTATCAGGTTGATAGTCTTCATGCTTATGGTGACTATGACGAAGCATCGATGTTCTCTTATGCTGCCGCTCTGGTAGTAGAGAGTTTCTACAAACATGTTGTTGGAAAAGGCAAGAAAGTTATCTATCATGGAAATGAATGGATGACAGGACTTGGTGTGCTCTATGTGAACAAGCATCTTCCTGAGGTGGCTACTGTGTTCACCACGCATGCTACAAGTATCGGTCGTAGTATTGCCGGTAATAATAAGCCTCTTTACGATTATCTTTTTGCCTATAATGGTGATCAGATGGCGCAGGAACTCAATATGCAAAGCAAGCATTCTATAGAAAAGCAGACTGCTAAGTATGTTGATTGTTTCACAACAGTGAGTGATATTACTGCCAACGAGTGCAAGGAATTGCTCGATAAACCGGTAGATTTCGTTTTGCCTAACGGATTTGACAATAGTTTTGTACCTAAAGCAAGTACCTTTACAAAGAAACGTAAAGAGGCAAGAAAGCGTTTGCTCGATGTAGCCAATGCTTTGATGGGTACAGATTTGGATGATGATACGCTCATTGTTTCTACCAGCGGACGCTACGAGTTTCGCAACAAGGGTATCGATGTCTATATTGAGGCTATGAACCGACTGCTTCGTGACAACAATTTGAAGAAGAATGTATTGGCATTCATTGATGTACCTGGTTGGGTAGGAGATCCACGTCAGGATCTGTTGGATCGTCTGAATAGCGGTAAGAAGTTTGACACGCCATTGGAGGTTCCGGAGATTACCCATTGGTTGCATAATATGAGTCATGATAATGTATTGGGTATGCTGAAGTACTTCAACATGCATAATAATAAGGAAGACAAGGCGAAACTGATATTCTTACCTTGCTACTTGACAGGCGATGATGGCATTATCAACAAGAGCTACTATGATGTAGTGTTGGGTAATGACCTCTGTATCTATCCTTCTTATTATGAGCCATGGGGATATACTCCATTGGAGGCTGTTGCGTTCAAGGTGCCTTGTATCACTACCGATTTGGCTGGTTTCGGTCTTTGGGCTAACTCAGAGAAGGGAAGTTACAGTGAGATAGAGGATGGTGTGAAGGTTATCAAGCGTACCGACTATAATTATTCTGAGGTAGCTGATGCTATCAAGGATACCGTATCTAAGTACTCGGGATTCACCAAGACACAGGTGAGCAAGTGTCGTAAAAATGCTGAGATTCTTTCAGAAAAAGCATTGTGGAAACACTTTATCGAGTATTACTATGATGCTTATGACTTTGCCCTGCGCAAGGCTGAAGTTCGTATGAAGAAATAATAATCTCTCTCTCTTGATGGCGTAAGCCATAAAACAAATATTTGGATTCTGCAAGAATCTCTATGTTTGCAAGATAGAAAATATACATCTTAAAAATAAAACACAATGAAAATTAAGGCAGACTATACTAATGCTCCTCAATGGAAGGAGACAACCGTTAAATCAAGCCTTCCTAAGGAGTTGAAGTGCTTGGATGAGATCGCTCACAATATGTGGTGGGCATGGAATTATGAAGGTCGTGACTTGTTCAAGAGCCTCGATGCTGATTTGTACGAGAAGTGCAATGCTAACCCTGTATTGCTCTTGGAGCGTTTGAGCTACGACCGCAAGGAGGCTATTGTTAAGGACAAGGAGACAATGGCTAAGGTTAAGAACGTCTATAAGATGTTCCGCGAGTACATGGATGTGAAGCCTAATGCTAAGCGCCCTTCAGTTGCTTACTTCTGCATGGAGTATGGTATCAACCAGGTGGTTAAGATTTACTCTGGTGGTCTTGGTATGCTTGCTGGTGACTACTTGAAGGAGGCTTCTGACAGCAACGTGGATATGTGTGCTGTTGGTTTCCTCTACAGATATGGTTATTTCAAGCAGTCTTTGAGCATGGATGGTCAGCAGATTGCTAACTATGATGCTCAGAACTTCAACTCTCTCCCTATCGAGCGAGTATATGATGAGAATGGTAACCCATTGGTAGTTGATGTACCTTACACAAACTATCAGGTACATGCATACGTATGGCAGATGAATGTAGGTCGTATCAAGTTGTATCTCCTGGATACAGATAATGATATGAACTCAGAGTTCGACCGTCCTATCACTCACTCTCTCTACGGTGGTGACTGGGAGAACCGCTTGAAGCAGGAGATTCTGCTCGGTATCGGTGGTATGCTCGCATTGAAGAAGATGGGTATCAAGAAGGAGATTTATCACTGCAACGAGGGTCATGCTGCTCTCTGCAACTTGCAGCGTCTCTGCGACTATATCGAGGAGGATGGCTTGAACTTCAACCAGGCACTCGAGTTGGTTCGCGCTTCTTCTCTCTATACTGTTCATACTCCTGTGCCAGCTGGTCATGACTACTTCGACGAGGCTCTCTTCGGCAAGTACATGGGTGGCTATCCACAGCGCCTTGGTATCTCTTGGGATGAGTTCATCGGTATGGGTCGTGAAAATCCAGACGATCACAACGAGCGTTTCTGTCTCTCTACATTCGCATGCAACACTTGCCAGGAGGTTAACGGTGTAAGTAAGCTTCACGGTTGGGTAAGCCAGCAAATGTTCTCTAACATCTGGAAGGGCTACTTCCCAGAGGAAAACCACGTAGGTTATGTAACCAATGGTGTTCACTTCCCAACTTGGACTGCAACAGAGTGGCGTAAGCTTTATGATAAATATTTCGACAAGAACTTCATGAACGACCAGAGCAACGAGGAAATCTGGCATGCCATCTACAATGTTTCAGATGCAGAAATCTGGAATACCCGTATGATATTGAAGAAGAAGCTCGTAGCTTATATCCGTGAGAAGTTCACCCAGACATGGTTGAAGAACCAGGGTGATCCTGCTCGTGTAGTATCTTTGCTCGAGCGTATCAACCCTAACGCTTTGATGATTGGTTTCTGCCGTCGTTTCGCTACATACAAGCGTGCTCACCTGCTCTTCACCGACTTGGAGCGCTTGTCTAAGATCGTTAACGATCCTGAGCACCCAGTATTGTTCTTCTTCTCAGGTAAGGCTCACCCAGCTGATGGTGCAGGTCAGGGCTTGATCAAGAAGATTTTCGAGATCAGTCAGCGTCCTGAGTTCCTCGGCAAGATTATCTTCCTCGAGGATTACGATATGACTTTGGCTCGCCGTCTGGTTTCAGGTGTTGATATCTGGATGAATACTCCTACACGTCCATTGGAGGCTTCTGGTACATCTGGCGAGAAGGCTGAGATGAATGGTGTTGTCAACCTCTCTGTACTTGATGGTTGGTGGGTAGAAGGTTACCGCGAGGGTGCTGGTTGGGCTCTTCCAGAGAAGCGTACATACCAGAACCAGGGCTACCAGGATCAGCTTGATGCTGCTACTATCTACAACCTCTTGGAGAACGACATCATCCCTATGTATTACAACAAGAATAAGGAAGGCTTCAGCAAGGAGTGGATCCAGGTAGTAAAGAACTCTATTGCTACTATCGCTCCTCACTATACAATGAAGCGCCAGTTGGATGACTACTATGATAAGTTCTACAATAAGGAGGCTGCCCGCTTCAAGAAGTTGAGCGCTAACGACAATGCACTTGCTAAGGAGATTGCACTCTGGAAGGAGAGCGTTGCAGAGCGTTGGGATGGTATCCACGTTGTATCTAAGGACGACTGCATGCTGATGGCTGCTGAGACTGGTCAGAAGATCAAGGTTCAGTATGTTATTGATGAGCAGGGCTTGAACGATGCAGTAGGCTTGGAGCTTGTTGTATTGAAGGATCAGCCAGAGGATGGCAAGCAGATTTATGCTGTTTATCCATTCAAGATGGTTGGTCACGAGGGTAATAACTTTACATTCGAGACTGAGATTGAGCCAATCAATGCTGGTTCATTCAAGACAGGCGTACGTATGTATCCTAAGAATGATAAGTTGCCACACCGTCAGGACTTCTGCTACGTGAAGTGGTTGAACTAATATAATAGCGACATTGTCACATTATAAATATATGAATCCTGTATCTCTTTTTGGGATACAGGATTTTTTTGTTTGAAATCGAACAATGAATAGTATTATTGTAGTTGTGGAAAGTGAAAAGTGAATTGTGAAAAGTGAATGTAGATTAGAAACAGGGGAAGAATGGAATCCTAAAAAAGGAGTCTTCCTTTTTAAAAAGAAAGACTCCTTGTAAACTTGTATGATGATATTTCCTTATACCAGATACTGGGAAGAGATACTCTCGTTATCCTCAACACGGCGAATGGTTTCTGCAAACATATCTGCAATAGAAATCTGCTTAACCTTTGCGCAACGCTTGGTGTAAGGGATGGAATCAGTGAATACTATCTCCTCAAGAGCAGAATCCTGGACACGCTCAGATGCAGGACCACTCATCACGCAGTGAGATGCACATGCACGAACAGTCTTTGCACCAGCCTGCTTCATGATGTCGGCAGCCTTCGTGATAGTACCGGCTGTATCGACCATATCATCAATGATGACAACATTCTTGTCTTTTACATCACCGATAATCTGCATGCTTGCTACTACATTGGCGCGAGCACGGGTCTTGTTGCAGAGCACGAGAGGGCAGCCGAAGTACTTAGCATAAGTGTTGGCACGCTTAGAACCACCAACATCTGGAGAAGCAATGACCATATCCTTGAGGCGTAAGCTCTGCAGGTATGGCAAAATAACGCCAGATGCATAGAGGTGATCTACAGGAACATCAAAGAAACCCTGAATCTGGTCGGCATGGAGGTCCATGGTGATGAGACGGTCGATACCGGCAACGCTGAGCAAGTCGGCTACCAGTTTAGCGCCGATGCTGACACGTGGTTTGTCCTTGCGATCCTGACGGGCCCATCCGAAGTAAGGAACAACAGCAATAATATTGCGGGCAGAAGCACGCTTTGCCGCGTCAATCATCAGGAGCAACTCCATCAAGTTGTCTGAATTAGGGAATGTGCTCTGTACGAGGAAAACATCGCGTCCGCGGATAGACTCCTCGAAAGATACGCCAAATTCACCATCAGAGAACTTGGTTACAACCAAATTACCCAGTGGGCAACCTAAACTAGCGCAGATTTTTTCTGCAAGGTATCTCGAGTTAGTACCAGAGAATACCAAAAAAGAGTTTTTGTCACTCATTTCTATTAGTGTTTATGTGTATTAATAGTTATTTTTATCTATTTTCATGTAGGGGGATGAATCTTTTTTCGGGAACCTCAGTATTAGCTGATAGCCTTTCTCAATTTCTCGAAGTGAAGAATCAGCTCTTTGAAATCGCGCTCGTTGTGAATGTCGAAACGGTTCCAGAGATCTCCACAGATTACTACTCCTCCAAATCCGAGTTCCTTGGCAATCTTGAGATTTTCCAGACTCATCCCTCCCAAGGCGTATACCTTCTTGTCTATGAGTCCTGCCTTGGCTGCATTCTCAAGCTGCTGCAGATTGAAGGAAGACTTTTCGTCTTTAAACTCAATACAGTCGAAGATGTTTTTCAGAAACACATAGTTTGATTTCTTCTTCATCTCTTTCAGCATCGAGAGATCTGTGCAGGTGCGACTGAACTTGCCTTTGTATCCATCCGGTACCGGTGCTAGCGGATTATCTATATGGATTCCTGCTAAATCATACTCCTGTTTGAGGTAATAATGATCATGAACAGTAATCTTGCGAAGATAGTCTTCAGGCAGTAACGTGAGCAGTCGCTCAGCATACATTGGTGACGAACCTGGCTTGAAAAGATGCAGGTTGTCCATGCCCTCGTCGAACAGCGAGGATAGTATTTTATCTTCTTCCACAAAGAATGTGGACTTGGTCATTATCGCTAATTTCATCGTCAAAATGATTTTTATGATGCAAAAGTATTAAAAAAAACGCAAACTAGCAATTATATTCGGGATAAAAAGCTATCTTTGCACCATAAAATTAATATTTATCAAGTTATGCAAGTAAATTTAGCGAATTTTAATGAGATTCATCGACCAATTTACGTTTTAGAGGAAGAACGTTTGCGACACAATCTGTCGCTCATCAGAAGTGTGGCTGAGCGTGCCGATATGGAAATTATTCTAGCTTTTAAGGCTTATGCTCTTTGGAAGACATTTCCGATTTTCAGAGAGTATATTTCTTCGACCACGGCCAGCTCTCTTAGCGAGGCAAAACTGGCGTATCATGAATTTGGCAGTAAGGCGCATACTTTTTCTCCGGCTTATACCGATTATGAGATAGATGAGATAGCACAATGCTCAAGCCACCTTACTTTCAACTCGCTTACGCAATATGAGCGATATCATGAACGGGCTCGTAGGGCAAATTCTGACATCAGACTGGGATTGAGAGTAAATCCTGAATATTCTGAAGTCGGAACATTGCTGTATAATCCGTGTGCACCTGGAACCCGGTTCGGTGTATCGGCAGATAAATTGCCTCAAACTTTGCCTTCAGATATAGAAGGATTCCATTGTCATTGTCACTGCGAGAGTGGGGCGGATGTCTTTGAACGTACGTTAGCTCATATCGAAGAGAAATTCTCTCCTTGGTTTCCGCAGCTGAAATGGATCAATTTCGGTGGAGGTCATCTGATGACCAGGAAGGATTATGATGTGGAACACCTTATTAATATAATAAAGGGATTTCATCAGCGTTATCCTCATCTTAAAATTATCATGGAACCTGGTAGTGCCTTTGGGTGGCAGACCGGGCCGCTTGTAACTCAAGTAGTAGATGTGGTTGAAGATAAAGGTATCAGGACAGCTATCATAAATGCCAGTTTTACCTGTCATATGCCCGACTGTCTGGAGATGCCTTATATGCCAGCTGTCAGAAATGCAGAAACCCTGGAGGTTGATGATCCGACGAAGGCTCCTGAGGGCGCACATATATATAGAATAGGTGGCAACAGTTGTCTGAGTGGAGATTTTATGGGCTTCTGGAAATTTGACCATGAATTGCAAATAGGCGAGAATGTTATTTTCGAAGATATGCTGCATTACACTACGGTAAAGACAAATACCTTTAATGGAATCACTCATCCATCAATAGGTATCGTATATTTAGATGGAAAATTGGAAATTCTAAGAGATTTCAGCTACGAAGATTATCGCAGTAGGATGGATTAGTATAATTTCCATTTTCCCGATTTTTCTGCCGGATGAGTTTAAAAATCGGCAAAATAAGGCTTAAAATGTGTGTTTTGCTCACTAAAAAGGGCAAAATGCACATTTTTTTTCAAAAAAATCGAAGAAAAGTTTGGTAATTCAGAAAAAAGTAGTACCTTTGCACTCGCATTCAGAGGAACGCTCCTTAGTAATAGGAAAAACTGCGGAAATAGCTCAGTTGGTAGAGCACAACCTTGCCAAGGTTGGGGTCGCGGGTCCGAGTCCCGTTTTCCGCTCATTTTTTTTGGAAACAACATCAAGTTTTATCTTGGTTAGATAATTGATGGCAATATACTTGGAGAGGTGGCGGAATTGGTAGACGCGCTACTTTGAGGGGGTAGTGACAATTGTGTCGTGGGAGTTCGAGTCTCCTCCTCTTCACTGGTATTGTTATCTTACAAGCGGAAATAGCTCAGTTGGTAGAGCACAACCTTGCCAAGGTTGGGGTCGCGGGTCCGAGTCCCGTTTTCCGCTCGATCATTTTTTTTTGAAACAACATCAAGCTTTATCTTGGTTAGATAATTGATGGCAATATACTTGGAGAGGTGGCGGAATTGGTAGACGCGCACGTTTCAGGTGCGTGTGTTTCACAACGTGCAGGTTCGAGTCCTGTCTTGGGCACAATGTTTAAATTGGCTTAGTGTTGGAGAGGTGGCGGAATTGGTAGACGCGCTACTTTGAGGGGGTAGTGGCAATTGTGTCGTGGGAGTTCGAGTCTCCTCCTCTTCACTTTTATTGTTGTTTTATAAGCGGAAATAGCTCAGTTGGTAGAGCACAACCTTGCCAAGGTTGGGGTCGCGGGTCCGAGTCCCGTTTTCCGCTCTTTTTTTTTGAACTCGAGAAACATACCCATTTATGAATTTATATTTAAGATATTTTGATCAGGAGACATTAGTTACTAGTGTTGATGATGCTATTGGTTTTTTAAAGAGTATTCCTGAGATTGAGATGGATGCGGAGCTAGAGGCAGATGTTCGTGAATATGCCGCTAGCGATTTGACGTATCCAAAAAGATATAAGGTACGCCCACGTGTTTATTTTATTGTGATAAAGACTACGGCGCAAACTATGCAGGATTTTAAGGATAAGAAAGCATTGCGTACTCCTACTCCTGCAGAGAGAATGGAGAATCCTGTTGTTGCCAGTTTGGCTCAAGAGGCTCCAGGCTGGTATGAAGGATCACTTGATTTCAAGCGTGTTGTGATGGTACCGGCTACAGGAAAGTTTGAGTACCGTGATACTCATTTCGTTGCGGATGTTAAAGCTGAATCAGGTTTGGATTGTTACAATCGCATCGTAGATTATCTGCGCGATTGTGTAGATTCACGCAGCCAGTTCCCATCTGCAAAAGGTAAGAATTTCCATTTCCGCTATCTGGGAATGTGGAAATAAAATATTCAGAAATTTAAAAGATTCGTGTCATGAACAAGGTTATGCTAATTGGTAATGTAGGTAAAGATCCTGACATTCATTATTTCGAAGCAGATCAGGCAGTAGCTCAGGTCTCTCTCGCAACTACAGAGAAAGGATATACTTTGCCTAATGGTACCCAAGTGCCAGACCATACAGATTGGCACAATCTTGTTTTTTATCGTGGGCTTGCAAAGGTAGTAGAGAAGTATGTGCATAAGGGTGACCGCCTTTATGTGGAAGGAAGAATCCGCTACCGCTCCTATGATGACAAGCAGGGTAGAAGACAATATATTACAGAAATCTATGTAGATAATATGGAGATGTTGAGTACTCGCCCTGCTACTAGAGAACAATAATTATTAATTTTTAGCTCAGAAATTGGATATATCCACCATAACTGATGCCTTCGGTGATGTGATGCTGATGCAGCCTTCCGCCGGGGTTATTGTAGCTGCTGTACTTGCAGCTATATTGTTAGGCATGTCTGCTTTTGCCAGTGGTTCCGAAATTGCTTTTTTCAGTTTATCACCAACTGATGTTGCGGAACTTGAGGATGAAAAGACTGATGCCGATAAGAAAATACAGATGTTGCGTGACGATTCTGAACGTACGTTGGCTACCATTTTGATAACCAATAATTTTGTGAATGTCACAATCATCATGCTCCTTAATTATGTATTCGCAGGAATCGTAGAGTTTGGTCCTAAAGCTTATTGGCTTCAGTTCCTGATTATTACGGTTATTCTTACTTTCTTGCTTTTGCTTTTTGGTGAGATTATGCCGAAAGTGTATGCCCGCCAGGATCCTCTGAAGTTCTGTCGCCGGTGCGTAGGGGGAATTCTGTTTGCCAGAAAGTTGTTTTGGCCTTTAGAAACTATTTTGCTGAAAAGTGGAATTCTTGCAGAAAAGATTATACAGAAGGAAAATCATGTGCTGAGTGTTGATGACTTGGAACAAGCTCTGGAACTGACTGATAAGAATGATATCAAGGACGAGCAGAGCATGCTGAAGGGTATCATCCGCTTTGGCGATGAAACAGCCAAGGAGGTGATGACCAGCCGACAGAATATTGTTGACCTGGATATCCGTAGTTCTTATCCAGAAGTATTAAAGTGCATTGAAGAGAATAATTACAGTCGTATTCCTGTTTATCAGGATAATACAGATAATATTCGTGGTGTACTGTATATCAAGGACTTATTGCCTCATCTGACGAAGGCTTCCAACTTCCGTTGGCAGAGCCTGATTCGTCCTCCTTACTTTGTTCCTGAAACCAAGAAGATAGATGATCTGCTTCGCGAGTTCCAGGACAACAAGGTTCATATCGCCATTGTGGTAGATGAGTTCGGAGGAACATCGGGTATTGTTACTCTCGAAGATATTCTGGAGGAAATTGTAGGTGAAATCAATGATGAATACGATGAGGAGGAGAAGTTCTACTCGAAATTAAATTACAACACCTTTATCTTTGAAGGTAAAACGCTTCTTTCTGATTTCTGCAAAATCCTGAATGTAGATGACGAAGAGTTCGAGGAGGTTGAGGGTGATGCTGATTCTCTGGCTGGGCTGCTCTTGGAAATCAAAGGCGATTTCCCAAGTATGCACGAGAAGATAGATTATAAGAACTATACTTTCGAGGTTATGCAGATAGAGGAGCGTCGCATCAGCAAGATTAAGGTGACGGTACATCCTTTGAAAGATATCGAGGGTAGTGCTTCTTCAAAGTAATCATCAGTATTCATCAATATCAGAATATAAAAAATATGGCAGTTGTCAATATACGAGAAGTTTATCCGGGAGTGAGTCTTGGTTTATGGCAGATGGATGAAACTGTAGAACAGTTGTTCGGGCAGTATCCTCATCTGCAGGCTTACCGCTCTCAGGTGGAAGAGAAATATAAGAACGATGGCAGGAAACTGGAGTTTCTTGCCATTCGTGCATTAATGTATGAGATGCTCAAGACGAACGGGACTTCCAAAGGCTTGCTTTCTCATGCAGGTGACATTACCCACAACGAGGCTGGAAAGCCATTGTTCCGTGGTTATCATATCAGCGTTTCGCATACCAAGGGTTATGCTGCGCTTATCCTTTCCAAAAATCAGGAAGTGGCGGTGGATATCGAATACTTCAGCGATAGGGTAGAGCGCATCGCATCTAAATTCCTGCGCAAGGATGAGAAGGCGGAAGATCTGGATGCCAAGCTGGTGCATTGGTGTGCCAAGGAAACGGTCTTCAAGTTATTCTCTGAAGAAAATCTGATGTTTGAGGATATGCGGGTGAAGCCTTTTGATACGATGGCAGACTGGTCGTGTGATGTGGAGAATCTCAAGAGCAGAAAGATGGCGCATGTAGATTTCGAGTTAACCATGGAATTTGTATTGACTTATGCTGCGTTGTAATATCCTGTCCATCTTCCTGGCATTCTGCTTGCTGGCTGGAGCACAGGATTGGAATGTAGTGAGAGAGAATTCTCAGAAAGCTTTTCCGAAAACCGTGGCTGCGGGCAACTACAGTGGCATTGCTCATCTGCATGATGATATCTATGCGGTGGTAAGCGACAAGTCGGATAGTGCCCTGTACTTCAACTTCCGGATTCAGGTGAATCCCAAGACCGGCGAATTGGAACAGGTAGAGAATCTTGGGTTTACCGAGAGAACAGATGGAACGCTGAACGACGGAAAGTTTTGGCAGGGGCAGGAGAAAGGCTTTGACCACGAAGCCATCGTGAAGGCTTCTGATTCTACCCTGGTGATAACAAGCGAAGGATATTGCCGTTTAAAGGAGTATCCTATTCTGCCTATTTCGGCTAATGCTCCCAAGACTAGCTATCCGCAGAACCTTTGGGAAAGCAGATGGCCTTCTTCTGATTTTTATCCCAATTATAATTTTGAGTCTCTGGCTTTTGATTCCGTCCGTCAGTATCTCTGGACGATTTCTGAGAGCACGCTCCGCAAAGACGGACAGCCTGCTACTCCTCAAAACGGATTGGCCAACCAGCTTCGTTTGATGAGGTATGATTGGGGAAAGATAAAGGAAAATCGTAACAAGGAAAATAATGGCAAGGAAGACTGTAGCGAGCAAGAGAGTAGCAAGAAAGCCTCTCGTTACATGACAGCCTATGCCTATCAGATGGATCAACCTTCTACCAATAAGAAAGCAGATATCTATGTGATGGGTGTGAGTGAGCTTTGCGTCTTGCCCGATGGTCAGCTTCTGGTTCTGGAGCGTGAGGCCTTTATCCCGAAGATTAAGATTGGGGCTTTCTGCAAGTGTAAACTCTATCAGATTAATCCTTTGAATTCTGAGGAGTTTGCTTTGAAAGAGAAGTTTTCATCAAATACTCCTTTCTTGAAGAAGAGATTGCTCGCGGAATGGAAAACCGGCTTGTCACTTTCCAAGCGTTCCTTTGCCAATTACGAAGGTATGTGTCTGGGACCCAAGTTAGAAGATGGTTCCCAGATTGTCATCCTGCTGTCTGATTCGCAGGATCAATATGCGGGAGTATTGAAAGACTGGTTCAAGACGATTGTCATCAGAAAGGAATAAAGTGTTATGTTGTAATCTTCAATCTCGTCCATAACCATCTAGGAATGAGTCGCCAGAGGAAGACGAGGATATCATATCTCCAGTCTATTACCTTAACTTCCTTTCCGTTTTCGATAGCATTCACGATATGTTTCGCCACGTCTTCCGGTTTGAGTTGTAGCGGAAAGCTGCTGCCTGCGATAAGGTCGGTCTTTACGAAACCTGGTCGGATATCTGTAATGGCGATAGGGAGATGACGCATCTGTGCCTGCTGCGACAGGCATTCCAGATAATGGTTCTGGAATCGCTTGGTGGCAGAGTAGGCAGGGGCAGCACCGAGACCTTTGGTTCCGGCGATGGAAGTGATGCAGGCAATGCGGGCTTTTGAATTGTTCTGATGATGAGTAGCAAACCAGTTGAATGCCGTATCTACCATTCTTGTGAATCCCAAGCCGTTGGTTTCCAGGGTCTTCATTTCCTTTTCTATATCCAGCGAGTTGTTCTGCCAGCCAATGCCGGAACTATGGAAGTAGAGGTCCATGCCTCCCAACTTATCGATGAGTTCGAGAAGTTGGGCAGGAGCATCGGGAGAAGTCACGTCTATTTGCTGGTAGCAGGTAATGCCGCACTGCGAAATCAGAGCCTGCAATCTTTCAATTCTTCTTCCGGCAATTCCGACCTGACATCCTTTTGCAGTAAGCAGTTTTGCCACTTCCATTCCGATGCCCGATGTGGCACCCATTACAATTGCTTTCTTTGCCATATAGTCCTATTATATAAGGTGAAGTCTTGATATTCCTATTTTATAAAGGTGAAGTCTTGTCTAATTCTATCTAAATATCTAAATCGCTTTTACTCTTTAGTAGGTCTTCCGCCTTCTTCACGCTTCCTGCTTTCAATATCAGTTGCTTCACTTCTTCGTAATCCGTATATTGCGGATTGCGTTCCATGAAGATGCGGCAGGCGCGGTCGATGAGTTTATGATTGATAAGCTTGGCGTTCACCATCTTGTTGCCTTCCACCCGTCCTTGTCTTATCTGAAGGGAAGTGCTGATCATATCCAGAATCATCTTCTGCGAAGATCCTGCTTTCATGCGGGTACTTCCCGTTACAAATTCCGGTCCCGTGATTACTTCTACGGGATAATCGGCTGCTTGGGCGATGGGAGCATGAGGATTGTTGACGATGCAACCCGTAGGAATACTTGCCTCCTTGCAATGCTGCAAGATGGAAAGCACGAATGGGGTTGTGCCGCTGGCAGAAAAACCGAGTACGAAATCCTGCTTTGAGATATGTTTATCGCAGAGCTGGTGCCAACCATTCTCCAGGTCGTCTTCTCTGGATTCCCTGGTTTGCGTAAGGCAGCCGATGCCTCCAGGGAAGATGGCTTGTATCTGCGAACCGTCGATGCCATAGGTGTTCTGCACTTCGATGGTATCGAGCGTAGCCAGTCTTCCGCCCGTTCCGCAACCGGCATAGAAGAGTCTACCACCCTTCTTCAGCTGCCCTTCGATGGCGGAAATCAGTTGGTTAATGGCAGGCAATGCTTGTTCTATCGCCAGCGCCACCTTCTTGTTTTCTGCATTGATATGAGCGGTGAGTTCATCCACGCTCATCTTTTCCAGATGTTCGTAGAGCGAACTCTGCTCTGTTATTCTTTTATCTATTTTGTCTGACATATTACCAAAATTTTTAGATTGTAGAATGTCTTGGAGTATCCTATGTATAACGGTTATGCTTCAGATACTCTCTTATTTTCTCTTTCAAAGCATCTCACGTAATTTCATGAGTACGGACGATAATGGATCTCATATTTTTTATAGCCATCGTTTTCTTCTTTCTGTTTAGCGATACAAAGGTAATCTTTTATTCTTAAACTACCAAATAAAAATGGCACTAATATGGATGAGTGGTGGGTGCAAAGGTACTACTTTTTTTTTGAATCCACCTTTGGCGATGTTCTTTTGGCGTATCTGTCCTGCAAAATCATACAGACCACCAAACAAATAGGCATGTATCTGCTGCAATCCTTGTGCTGTTCCTACTTCGATTGTTTGTAGCAGCGAGCTATCCCATAGCTGATAAGCCTTATCGCGGCTCTTGCTGTCGAGTTGATTCTCACCAGTGATAAGCCACTTGGCAAAGGTCATGGCATGATGGCTGGGAGTAGCTTCCACCAGCTGCAACATATCGCTTTGAGGAAGGCAGTCTGTGAGATAGCGCTTGCCATCGGCTGCTACCATTTTCAGTTGACTACAATTTGTAGCCAACTGATTTCCCTGCTTCTTCAGCCTAGTCTTCAGTACGCTCCAATACTTGCGAAAGTTCAGTTATTTCAAAAAAAGTTCAATCAGCCCACTGCCTATAACTTCATTAATTCAGCTTTGTTTTCTTTGTCCGGTAATCCCGAAATGTCTAACAAACGCTTGCCAAACTGATTGAGTACCGGATTCTCCATCCCTTCTGTAAGATCAAGAATATCAATAGACAGTTGAAAACACAATTCACTAAAATTTCTGAAGTTTTTATGGCGTTTCTGAAAATCAGCCTTCAACATCGGGAATGCAGCGACATGTTTTTTAAAATTCTCCACTCTTTGTTCTTCATGCGAAAATTTACCATCAGATTTGTTGCCTGAATAACTATCCAGGCGCTGCTCATACAACAGCTCTGCCAAGTTCAACAGCTGCTCGGTATACAGCATGTCAAAAGAGACAAAAGTATGATGCAATACATACGGATCGTTGTCGACAATTTCAGAGAAGGAACAACCATGGGGAAATATCGTAAAGCTTTCCAAGCCGAGCTTTGGATGCTCCACAATCTTAGAAAACGATTCAACAAACTCAGAGCGGATAAAATGCTTTACGATATCCATCATCTGTAATGAAGGATCATGAAGGTATCGCTCGTTGTAACGCTGGAAAAAATGACGAGTAAAAAACTGCACATGAATCCATGGCAATACCATGTGTGAATATACAGCCATATTGAGCTCACCCTTATATAGGAAAATACAGCAAACATTAACAACAAGACCATTTTTGCGTGCATCCTTCTTGTTCCTGCTAAATGGTGTCAGCAGCATCTTGTTGTGTCTGGGGGAGGTCCACTCCACGGGCTTGAACAAGACCTTGCCATCAGGTCGGCTCATAACCTCTTTCATATACTTCTTAACGGGCAGATGGACTTGGTATCTGACTACGTTTTTATAATCCTCTTCCAATTCCTTTGCAATATCTGCATAGCTCATTGTATCCGTTATCATACTAAACTATTTTTTCAAGTGATTTATATTCCATGAGTTCTCACTAAAGCGGAGGGCAGTCTAGCCATGACAGCGAAGACCAAAGAGAGCTTCTGCAAAGATAAGCATTTTCTACGATATATGCAAATCTTTGAGCGTATTGTTGAGAGTCATATTTGGAGTTTTATTTTCATCGGAAGAAACTACACGGAGATTATCTGTTGATACAGATACGGACCTGGAATTTGACTCCACATTGTCATCTGTAATCGACTCGACCCTCGGGCTAAGGTGTAGATCGTTCCATTTCATGGCACGTTTGTATGGTACACGCAAGAAGGACGTTGAAAGGCTTAGTTGCGGATTTGAGGTTTAGTTCAAATTTAACCCACTTTTTAAAGTGGAGTCATTTTTTTATTTTGTAAGTTCTATTCCGGTTGCCACCTATTCGTTCTATAAGCCCTTCTTCCAAGAGTTCATAGAGAAGTACCTTAACCCTCGTTGTGCCCAGACCTACAAAAGTTGCAATGTCTTCCGTCTTAACCTCTCCATTTTTACGAATGAAATTTAAGATTATCGTCCGTTTATCGTCACTCTCAGACTTTATCATCATTTTATCGTCACTTTTATCGTCACTCCCATACTTTATCGTCACTTTATCGTCACTTTTATCGTCTACAACGATAGTAACGTCGAGCGTTGTTCTGTCCGGATTGTGCGTGACAGTATAGTTGACTTTACCTTTCAATTCATTCTCCATCACAGCGATTGCATCAGGCAATGTTTGTCTCTTTCATCATGCGAATCAAGTTCGTTTTTTAATGTCGGTCATCTGAATCTCTACATAGGAGATACAGAATCACCTGCAAAAATAAAAAAATGTTAGAAACTAGCAAATTATGCGTGTTAAAAAATTAATAAGACTATGAATGAAGGCGAACTTGGAGACAAATACAAAGCAATGGTCTGTACGATGGACGTGCTTAAACCGGATTGGGACAGATTCAGAGAAAAAGACGGAAGAGGATTTAACCTCTTACCGTCTTTAAGATACATTCATTGATGAAATCACTCTTGTTCACATCTAGTGAATTGAGAATTTCGAGAGTTTCTTCTGTGGCAGAAAAGAACATACGTTTTTGATGTTTTCGTCATGTTATTCGAAAATCCTTGATGACCGAAACGACCATGACCCTTCATGACCGGATTTTAGGTAGAAACAAAAAGGCCGCTCTCCTCATAATGAGGTGAGCGGTCGATTTTCATTTTATGACTGAGTCTGCTTATTGTAATAAGGTGGACTCCATGTTCTTTATCCCATGCAGCTCGTTACTCCGAGCGTAGTAGCG
>ULTX01070668.1_pt1 | contig 17717 bp, 9 predicted proteins | sample 1958041 | NCBI WGS metagenome assembly ULTX01 (sample SAMEA4835747, study PRJEB28245) | human gut metagenome | biome: gut microbiome; material: fecal sample | place: Denmark | collected 2008
TCAGTCCACGATCCTGCTGATTGAATATGTCCGTTCCAGTGGTCTGAGTCAGTGTTTCCCGAGAGAAAACGGGTGTCACTCCTAGTAATAAATATGTTTACAGACCCCCAGCGAGGGGTACTCTATAACACAACGACAAATATATGGGTTTATTTTTTCATAAACAAGATTTTTCATAAAGAAATTGCCGAAAAACCGGAAAAAAAGCATTTGTCACTAGGAGTGATAATGACGATGGATTAGATGTCCAATGAGACTAAGGAAGAGCGATGGGTGCTCTTGTATATTAGATAACTATAAACATTTAAGTTCAATCTATACATTTTTATTTTTTTGTTATGAACAAAAAGTTGATCAATTCTTTCCTGCTTGGAGCCACATTGGTTCTGTCAGCGGGTGCTTTCGTGTCCTGTCAGGATTATGAAAGCGACATCAACGACCTTACCGATCGCGTGAGTGCAGTTGAGAAGGTGTCTAAGGAGTTGCAGGCCCTGATTCAGAAGGGTGCTGTGATTACTAATGTGCAGTCAACTGCCAAGGGTGTCACTGTGACATTGAGCGATGGCAGCACATTCGATCTCACCAACGGTACCAATGGCACCGATGGCAAGGATGGTAAAGACGGCAAGCCGGGTAGCGTGGTAACAATCGGTGAGGATGGTTACTGGTACATTGATGGTGTCAAGACCGACAAGGTCGCCCAAGGTCCGCAGGGTCCAAAGGGCGACAAGGGCGACAAGGGCGCTGACGCCACTGGAGTCTATTACTATCCTGGCACAGAGGGTGCAGAGGACGGTTTCTGGGTAAAGGTTACCGTTGTCGGTGCCAACGAGTCCAAGGAGGTTACCACAATGAGGTGGGCTCCAAAGGAGGAGGATCGTATTGCCGTTGTTTGGACTGACAACAAGCTTATCCTTAAGAATGTCAAAGGTTCCGACGGTCCTATCACGATCGACCTGAACGCTTACCTTAAGGCTCTTATCTACAAGCCTGAGATGGTTCTCGATGGCCAGAATGCCATGGAGTACATCTACATTCCTTACCAGCCGGTGGCCATCGGCTCTAAGGAGGTAGGTGTGAAGCATGCCCACATGCGTCACACCGCTGATGGTTGGGACACGGTTGAGAACACCTATTCCGTAGGTCAGACGACACAGCACGAGGAGGAGCCGGTTTACCTTAACCCTACTTATGACAAGTTGTACAGCCTTGATCCTTCAACTGCGATCGTGTCCGCTTACACACAGGCAAACCTTGGGACCGTATCTCAGGATCCTGATTTCGTGAAGACAAGAGTTGCTTCCGTGCCTAACTATGCGACCAATCCTGCCGAAGCCAATCCTACGGCCAGATTCATTGACATCAAGGACGGCATCATGCATGTCGGCATCACTATGCAAGGTGAGAAGGTAATGACCCAGGAGGAGGCCAGTCCAAAAGACGCATTCGATTTCTATGTGCACGAGGCTAATCCAAACAAGATTACTGACCTTGCTGTTACCGCTCCGTTGGGAGAGGGTAAGGAGACAATCACCTCGACCTGGGCTTCTGTCTATGCCTCTCAGATGGTGTTCGAGAGCCTTGCCTACACCGCTTTTGCCAAGCAGTACACCTACATTGACCCGGAGCATGAGTACTCTTCATGGAAGTGGGATGCCGCTAAGAAGACATTCGTACAGACTACTAATGAGCCTGGTAGACTTCTCGGTTATGGTGATGAAAGGCACGCCTATCCTGTAGAGGGTGGTATGTATCTTTATCATAACGTTCACGACGCCGCTCAGATGGTGGCCACTCTTGAACTTCAGTACGACAGCGAGGTGGGTATCAACCTTAACAAACTCGTTGAAGCTGATGTCATCTTCAACTCCTGCCGCTCTTGGAATGACCGCGAGATCAAGACTCGCACCGAGGCTCAGCTTAAGGATCTTGGAATGAAGTTCAATTTCGTTCAGGTTCCTTACTCTGTTGGTGAGAATGGAACGGAACAGACCCAGAACCACAGCCTTCTCAAGAATAGGGCTGACGGCACTTACATCGTTGCCTGTGGTGTCAAGTCAAACAGCGACACCGATCCTCTTGCCAGCGAGCCGGATGAGACCAAGGTAGGCAAGAACGCCCCGAAGTCTATCGTCGGCAGAACTCCGCTTATCCGCGTAGAACTTAAGGACACTGTCAACAACAGGATTGTCGAGGAAGGTTACATCAAGTTTATCATAGTTGAGCCTGAGAGACCTATCATCACCAAGGTATTCGATCTGGGCTACTTCTACTACAAGTGTACGGAGCAGTTCCAGCCAACCACTTGGCACGCCATAGAGCAGAAGGTCCTTGACGAAGCTGTTGACATGGGTAAGGAGACTTTCAATGTTCTCTATGAGGCTGTGAAGTACTCGCACGTGCTTGAACTGCCTGACTTCCCTGCGCCGATTGATCCTAATGACCCTCTCTTTGAGTTCGCACAGTGGGTTCCTACTGGTGAAGTCGACATTTATGGTCAGCCAATATTCAAGCTTGCTGACAAGAAGATTGGTCATATCTTTGAGTACAAGGAGCCTGATTCCGAGACAACCAACATGTTTGGTATTTACCTCGGTCGCGAAGACTTCGTGAACTGTGTGAACGACAAGACATATCCTGTTGTTGAGGAGGTAAGGTACATTAAGTTCATCCCAAGGAAGGGTCTGGGCAACACCAACTTCAACCGTGAGCCAGTCTATCTCCCGGTAAAGATTACATTCGCTTATCCTAAGGGTGTGATGGCCAACAAGATTCCTAAGTATTGGTATGCTGACAACAGTTTCAACCCTGCCAATAATGTCCTTGACAAGGATCAGCTTAGAAACATCCACGGTAACGTCGAGGCTCCTGGCAACGAGGCTGACCTTAAGGTAGGTGCTGCTGACTTCGAGGTTTATCTTGACGAGCGTTTCGCTAAGACCACAACTGGTCATACTCATAGTGCTCAGTGGACTGCTGATGCTTGGAAGCCTGGATACTTCTGCTTCTATGACGAGACTAACACTTGCAACGACAAGTCTGAGAATGCTCCTTCATTCAGCATTGTTCCTGAAGCGTTCAGCCCGGCTCAGACTTGGAACATTAAGGAGAACTTCCCTTCATTCGTTCAGGAAGAGCTTGTTTACCTCTACTACTTCACTCTTGGTAACGTCAAGACTGTAAAGGGTGTGAGCGGCAAAGAGTATAAGCTTTCTGTTGACAATAAAGTTGCAAACAGTCCAGTAATGTTATATTCTGACAAAGCTAAGGATCTCGACCCTAAAGCCACGTCTGACTTCGAGTACAAGAACACGGTTCTGTATGCTAATGGAACGGCGATCGCTGAGATTAAGTACCAGTACAACGCCACTCAGTATGGTCCTTCCGCTACTCGTGAGCACGAGGCTAAACTCGTGGTTCTGAACAACGAGGTCACCAAGGATCTCATCAACATCCCTGAAGGAAAGGCAAGTCTTGCCACCGCTGATTCTGAGGCTGTTGTCAAGTTCTTCGAGGACACCTTCGATGTTGAACTTGGTGTGGCTGTTTTCAATGAGGAGTGTGGTGCTTACCTGCCGCTTGCTGACAACACATTCAAGGCTGAGCTCCTGAAGCCTGTTTATGTTGAGCCACTTGGACCTATCAACTTCACGGACGCTCCTGACAATGGAACCAAGGTCGCTCTTTATGACCTCGTTAAGTTCTATGACTGGAGAGCCGCGGCCGGTGACAAGAATGCTTATGTATTCTCATCTCATACACCTGTCGATCTCTACACTTACTATGGAGTTGACCTCATCACTGTTAACCCTGAAGAGATTAAGACTGACCTTTCCGGTGAGTTCAAGACTCTGAAGGAGTACAGCAACGGCGTTGAGTTCCAGGTATACGACAGCAAAAACACTCGTCTTGACAATGGTAGGGTTGTTGACCCTGCTCATAAGTGCACAGCTAAGAAGGGTGCAACGAACTATGATTACCTCTGGTACTCTAACAACACCGCAACTGTTGTTAACTTCAACATCGAGGTTCCTGTAAGAATCCACCACAAGTGGAGCCAGAAAGACCTGATCGTTTGGGTTAAGGGTACTGTTAACAGAACTGTAGGCAACTAATCGCTGATTTCTGATTAATCTATAATAAATTTCCCCGGTTTGCGAAAACGAGCCGGGGATTTTTTTCTTAGAAGACCGTGACTTCCATACTAATAAACACTCCTTAAGAGCAGATGACGAGAAAATTTATGTTGATCTGGCTATTCACGCTTGTCATTGCGACTGTCGCATCCGGAACCGACCGTAAGGATGACCGGCATCTTGTTCGTTCCATCAATTCTGTTTCCGCTGGCTTCACTCCCGAATGGAATGTGCGGATTTTGGGAGGAGGTGCCTATTCGTTGGGTGAGGCCGATTTCGCCGATTTACTCTCTCCTGCGGCTCAGTTGTCTGTCGGATGCAGGTTCGACCAGATGTTAGGAGCGAGAATCTCTTTCAGCGGCTGGCAGGCCAAAGGCAGGTACAACTATCCTTACCTTGATTATCAATGGAATTATGTGCTTTCGAGTGCTGAGATCGTCTTTGATCTGATGTCGTTGTTTGGAGGCTGGCATCGAGATCGCCTACTGAGTGTCAATCTGTTCGCTGGCGGTGGCGCCGCGGCTGGTTTCAGGAACATCGAGGCCGCCCGTATGCTCAGGAATAACGAGACTTTCTATGGCTTCGAGAAGCTGTGGACGGGTACTAAGATTTTCTGGGGTGCCCGTGGTGGCCTTGAACTTGATCTGCGTCTTTCGCACTGTCTCTCACTCTGTCTTGAGACAAACGTGATAATGTTCCCTGATGAATTCAACTCTAAGGTAGGTAAGGATGACCCTTTCGACTGGCAATTCAACTGTCTTGTGGGATTTAAATTCAGTTTTGGCCGATAAGGCAGCGCATGCCGAACCATTCTATTAATATTATTTCAATTATTCATTAATTATATGAGAAATTATTTCAAGTCGGGCTTCCGCTTCGTCACCGCCGCATTCATTACTTTGTCGGCGTTGGTGTCGTGTACCGACTATCAGGACGAGATCAACAATCTCGGCAAACTCTATGAAGACCACGAGCAGCGCCTTAAGAACCTCGAGACGTTGACTGATGATTTTAGTTCGCAACTTAAGAGTCTGGCTGCCCTTGTCAATGCTATAGAGGGAGGAGACTACATCAAGTCTGTTGTCCCTGTTGAGAATGGCTACACAATCTATTTCAACAAACAGTCTCCGGTCACCATCACCAATGGTAAGAATGGCAGTGATGGCGCTGACGGGAAAACGCCTGATGTCTCGATCAGGAAGGACGCTGATGGATTTTACTATTGGACTTTGAACGGAGAGTGGGTCTTGTCCGGTGGTCAGAAAGTCCGAGCCAATGCTGTTGACGGAGAGAAGGGCGACAAGGGCGATAAGGGCGACAAAGGTGATTCCGGGACTGTCGGTGCCGTCCCTTTGATGCGTATTAATGCGTCCACCAATGAGTGGGAGGTCTCTGCTGACGGAGGAAAGACTTGGACCACCACCGGAACCAAAGCGACTGGCCCGAAAGGTGACCCTGGGGAGAAGGGTGACAAGGGCGATAAAGGCGATGGAGCCAGCGGTCTGTTCGCTGACGTAAAACTCTCCGAAGACGGGAAAACCTTGATTCTGACAATGACGGATGGCACCGTCTATAATATTCCTATCGCTCAGAAGGAAGATGAGCCGGTTGAGCCGGAGGAGAAATACATCTGGGTAGGAGGCAACACGATTGACTCCAACAACGCTTCCAGCGTCGGAGGAACCTGGCTCAAGAAGGGAAAGGTTTCGTACGATTTTGAGACCAAGATTCTCACACTCGAAAATGTGGAGATAGAGACCACTCTCAACAATGTCGGCATCAGGTCGGAGGTGTCCGGGTTAACAATCAATGTGATAGGTAATTGCTCGATCAAGTCTTACGCTACTGCTGTCAGTGCCTTCGCTCCAATGACGATAACCGGTGCGGGTGTCCTTAAGCTCGAGGGTTCTTCGGCTGGTATAATGATGCAGACCGGATCTTCAGTCACCATTTCCGACGTGGATGTCAGGGTGAAGGGTGCCTGGGGAATCACCAGCCGTCAGGGTCTTGACGGCTATCTTAAGGTCGAGGGAACGAAGACTTATCTTTCGGCGGAAGGAACTTCCGGTTCGATCGCCGATATTGGTGGCCTTGGACTTGACGGGTGCAAGATCACCGTGCCTGAGAGCGCTGTCTTTGACTCTTTCTCCGGTTCTGTAGTCGTTGGCGAGGATGTAGTGAAGACTCTTGTGGAGATCAAGAGTGTGTACGACCTCTCCATCGGAGGAGAGAAAGTCTCCGCTGACAACGCCGCAAGCATCACCGGTCCGTGGCTGAAGGGTGGCAGCGTCTCCTATGAGGTCGCTTCCAACAGCCTTGTCCTGACCAACACGGAGATTGTCTCTTCGTCGGCCGGAATCGTGTCCTCCATCGAGAATCTCAAAATCCGCGTGAACGGGAAATGCTCCATCAACTCGTCCGGATCAGCCATTCAGTCTGCCGGTTCTTTGAATATTCTCGGAGCGGGAGATCTGAATCTGACCAGCGCTTCCGGCAGCGGTGTCGCGCTTACTGAGAATACATCCAGACTCACGGTCCGCGGCGGCAAGGTGAACGCGTCCGGCGTTTATGGCGTCTCCGGTGTGGCTGATGGCTTGACCTATCTGACTGTCACGGGTTCCGAGACCGAGGTGACGGCGAGAGGAAGCTCCGGCTCAGTGGTGAATATAGATGCCCTTGACCTCGACGGCCTTGTCATCTCTACCCCGGAAGGAGCCAAGTTCGATGCCGCTAACAGAGGCATAGTCAAGGATGGCGAGATTGTCACATCGAAGGTCGTGATAGGGAAGAAATCCTCCTACGATCTCTGGATAGGCGGTGTCAGAGTGACCGCCGAGAACGCCTCCAACATAACAGGAGCCTGGCACGGAGGAGGTTCGGTTACCTACAGCGCCGCCAGCAACCTGCTGACATTGAACAATGCGACAATCCAGTTGTCCGACGAGACCACAATCGGGTTGGATTCCCGTATTGATGGACTGAAGATTTACGTCAGCGGCACGTGCTCAGTGGTCTCAAAGGCTCCGGCGATCTCCGTGTCCGGGTCTGTCACGATAATCGGTGGCGGTGTGCTGAATCTGGAAAGTGAGTGGTGCGGATTATCCTTGACCGCCAAGGACTCAAGGTTCAATGTCGCCAAGGCCACAGTCAATGTCAAAGGCAAATGGGGCATTGTCGGCGGAAAGGCCTACAATGCCTACTTGGAACTCTCCGATGCCGCGGGAGAACTGTCGGCTGAGGGGGCCGAAGGCTCGATTGTGGATATTGGAGGACTTGCATTGGCTGATGGATGCGCCATCACTATCCCTGACGGGGCTGTTTTCGACACCGCCAGGAAAGCTGTCGTGACAAGTGAGGGTGAGGTCGTCAAGGCCAAAGTGAGAATCGGCAAGAAGTAGAAGCCGGACTCTGTGACTGGTCAAGCCATTTCGCCAAGGCTCTTTATGGGGCCGGTGAAGTGGCTTCTCCTTTTTCCTCTGCCTCCAAGACCTCCCCTCTGACCCTGAGGATGATCTGGTTTGGACTCGAGGAAACGTACACGGCGATGGACTTGTCGAAGTGGCCAGATCCTATCTGATTGGAGAACAGTACCTTTATCTCGCCGTTCTCTCCCGGTTTTGTCGGTTTTCCCGACCATTCCACCTGCGTGCAGCCGCACGATACGATCACCTTTTGTATGACAATCGCCACGTTGGTGTTGTTTCTGTACTTGAATATGCAGGTCTGTGATCCACCGCTCTCGGCGAACTTTCCGAAGTCGTGCACCTTGTTCTCGAAAGTCAGCGTTTTGTCCACCACCACACTTTGGCCTTGTGCCGCTGCGGAAGAGATGACTCCTATCGGCAGTGTCTGAACAGTCAACAGCAGAACACTGGACAGAAGATATTCAATAACAGCAATTTTTCTCATTTGCCTATGTTTTTGGATTCGGCTCTTTACGGACATTGCAGCAGGGCTGCCGAATCGGTTGTGTCATTATGCGCAAGTCCATTCAAATATAACGAATTGTCGCCAAATATGAAAACTATGCTTGGCAGAGAATATACCAACGAAAACACCGATTGAAATGCCACGAAAACACCGATTGAAATGCCACGAAAACACCGATTGCTTTGTGCTTTTACGTTAATTTTCATAACTTTGGCAAATAAATGAAAATTTAGTATGGAATATCTCAAGAGAATCGCTGATCGTATATTGCAAGACAACCTTGAAGCCTCGGGCGCGGTGCTTGTTGAGGGGCCGAAATGGTGCGGAAAAACCACGACATGCAGCCAAATTGCTAACAGCTCCATTAGTTTGCAGGATGTTGACATGAGGGATGAATATCTGGCGACGGCGGCTTCCAAGCCATCGCTTCTTCTGATGGGCGACACTCCACGTTTGATTGACGAATGGCAGGATGCGCCTGTAATCTGGGATGCGGTACGAACAGTATGCGATAAAAGAGGTGGTGTCCCGGGACAGTTCATCCTTACTGGCTCCAATAGGGTGAAAAAAGAAGAGACCAGACATTCGGGAACAGGCAGGATCGCAAAGATGAAAATGCTCCCTATGAGTTTATGGGAGTCAAAGGAGTCGACAGGGCAGGTCTCTGTCGGTGAACTATTTAATGACCCGGAATATGATATTGACGGTAGAACTTCAAAACTGTCTGTCGAGGAATTGATTCTTGCGGCGTGCCGTGGTGGATGGCCAGCATCGCTTCTTCCTGTAAAAAACAAGGCCCGGTTGCTTGTTGCCAAGAATTATATGAAAAGTGTCTGCTCGGAGGATATTTCCAGAATAGATGGAGTTCAGCGTGACGAGAAGACTGCCGCGATGATAATGCGTTCATACGCCCGTAACATCTCAACGATTGTCAAAAAGACATCAATGCTTTCGGATGTCACTTCTTCCGGTGAGGTAAGCTGCTCTTCGGACACGTTTGATGATTATGTCAAGGCTTTGGAAAAATTGTTTGTCATTCAGGACATAGGTGCATGGTGTCCGGCGATAAGGAGTAAATCAAACATCAGAAGTACCCCTAAAAGATCGTTCTGTGATCCGTCTGTCGCGGTCGCCGCTTTGGGGTTGTCTCCGGATATCTTGATGACACAATTGAAGACATTTGGGTTCCTGTTCGAGCAGATGTGCATACGTGATCTTCGGATTTACACGATGGATCAAGATAGCCACCTTTCGTATTACCGGGACAGGTACGGACTTGAGGCGGATGTCGTGTTGCATCTTTCGGACGGACGCTATGCCTTGATTGAGTGCAAACTCGGCAGCCGCGAGATTGAGGACGGTGCGGCACATCTGCTTGAACTTAAGCGGCTGATAAAAACACACAACGAATCTGAGATGCAGAACCCGCTGAGAGAGCCGGATCTGCTTATGATCATCACAGGTGGCCAAATGGCGTACACAAGGCCTGATGGGGTCAAGATTGTTCCTATTGGGTGCTTGAAGGACTGAGCGTCCGTTGTAACTATATTATAGGTATATATCTTTAAGCCCTTACGGCCGCCGAGCCAGCCGAAGCATCCGGCATCCCGACCATAACGATTGCTTTCCCCTGCTTTCGCATGCAAAGTGCATGTCGGAGGCGGGGTTTTGCTTATGAATATGTCCGTTCCGGAAGCTTGTGACGTGGATTCCCGTGAGAAATGGGATGTCACTCATAGTGACAAATGCTTTTTTTCGGTTTTTCGGCAATTTCTTTATGAAAAATCTTGCTTATGAAAAATTAAACCCATATATTTGTCATTGTGTTATGGAGTACCCCCTTGTGGGAGCCGCAAAACATATTTATTACTATGAGTAACAATTATACGTTTTATTTATTTCAATTTTGTTTTTTAGCTATGAACAAAAAAATTAAAAACTTGTTCCTCGCTGGAGCCCTTGTCTTGGGCTTCGCGGGTGTAGCCGTATCTTGTACGGACTACGATGATGACATCAACAAGCTGAAGGAGGAGAACTCCCAGCTTGCGTCCACCATCAAGGATCTTCAGTCGAAGATCAATGCTGGATGTGTTATCACTGGCGTGACCGCCACTAATGACGGTCTCGTGATCACTACAAGTGATGGTAAGACCTACACCATCACTAATGGTAAGGATGGCGACAAGGGCGACACCGGCGCTACTGGAGCGGCCGGCAAGGACGGCGGTTTCTACATGCCTAACGCTGACGGTTTCTGGTACTACTATGAGAGCAAGGATGCAGAGGGTGTGAAGACCGACCTCACCGTGTTCCCTGTTGGTACCATCACTGCTGAGCTTAAGGACGGCAAACTCATCCTTCACAACGTGAAGAATGCGAAAGGTGAGTATGAGGACTTCGAGTTCGACCTTGAGAAAGCTCTCTCTTCCCTCGTTTTCGTGCCTCAGTGCTACGTTGACGGTGTAGAGGGTATGGACTTCGTGTCTATGCGCTACAATGATCTTCTTGTAGCGGCCGCTAATACCAATGGAGAAAAGTGGACTGCTGGTAATAAAACAACCCACATCAACCCTGAATTCGAGGCTGAGTATCATGTTAACTCTGCTGATGTCAAGCTTGACACGACCTACACCTACTCTTTCGTTAAGAAGGATGTTCCTTACATCCGCACAAGAACGAATGCCTCTGAGGATTTCGATGTTGTTCCGACATTCAAGAGCTTCAAGGATGGTATACTGACAGTTTCTGTCGCAGTTACCGGCACAGAGGCTAACGAGAATTGGATCTCCGTTGTAGCCCTCAGGGCTCAGAAGAAGGATGTTGTTGTCGTTTCCGACTACGCTACCCTCATTAGACGTGAATTTGGGGCTCCGGTGATTGCTTGGCCTCAGGCGATCTCTGAGAAAGCTAAGAACATCAATAAGAAAGATGCCCACTTCAGACGCTATATCGCTGAACTAGATGCTGAAGCTTTCCTTAATAATCAGATTGTTTGGTCTGAGGGTCATACTACTCTTGACGAAGCTCACGCTACATGTGACACCGCTGTTGTTTACAACGAGTCACTTAATCTTAAGTCGATCGTAGCCGCTCACGCACTTAATGGTGATGTATGCCGTGAGTTTAAGAACGAAGAGCTTAAGGAATTCGGCCTCGACTGGAAGTTCGAGCTTGTAAAGAACTACAAGATCGGTACTCCTGTAACGGATCAGGCTGACTTCGCTACCATTGAGAACGGTATGTTCACTCCGAAGGTGTTCAGCACTGATGGACAAGCCTCTATCGGACGTACTCCTATTGTACGCGTGTCCCTCATGCACGGAGAGAATGAAGTTGCCGTTGCTTACATCAAGATCTTCATCAAGTCTCCTGCCGATGTTGAGCTTCCTCCATTTGAGCTCAAACCAGTTGACAAGAAGGGTAAGAATGTCTTCTCATTCAGCTGTGCTGATGGTGTTAGTGTTCTCACCACCACGGTAGAGGACATGAACGTCAAGCTCTACAATGAGATGAAACTCAGCAAGGATCAGTTCCACGCCCTCTACAACAAGTTCGAAGAGAAGGCTGGTGCCAATGAAAAGGAGAATGTAGGCCACACTGCTGACAAGGTAAACAACCAGACTGAGGCTACTCATGTTATCGAATGGCAGCTCACAGAAGATGAAATCTTCGCTCTCGAGGCTGGTAAGACTGTGACCCACATCTGCAAGTACTACAATGAAGCCAATCCTAAGCTTGCTGTTAGGATTAAGCTTACGGCTACCGTTGCTGACCTCGCTGCGTTCAGGACTTACAACATCACCACAAATGAGTACATTGACGAGTACTGGAATAGTGATCATACTCTGACATTCTACAACGTTAATGTGCCGGAACTTGAGGAGAACGATCCTGCTGGTTGCCTGTTCGAGAACAATATTAACGCTTCCTTCGTTACTGAGAATGGTAGGGTTAAGCTTACAAACACCGATATTAAGGGTCTTGAGTACTTCTTCTGCGTGAAGGATATGCCTAAGGACTTCAAGGTTGATGGCAAGCTTGTTAAATTCGAAGTTAAGGGTTATGGCGACACAGAGCTTTATGCATCGATTGGAGGTGGAGTATCAGAGCTTATTGCTGAAATCCAGAATAACAACTCTGAACCTCCTTATGAGCTATTCACGTATAATAAGAGAAGTGAGGTCGCCAAGATTCTTCTCAACACTGGCGAGATGATTGTCAAGATTGGAGCTAAGGGCTATATCTGCGATCAGGTACATGAGGGAAGAGAGATCAGCATTACCTTCAATGGTAAGGATCACTTCGATGCTCTTGTTAAGAGACCTGTTTATGTGAAGGGTGAGTCTGCTGATAGCTTTGAGGATGGTGTTGACTTCGGTGAGGATGGCTCTTACATTGACATTGCCGATGTGATCAATCCTTACGATTGGAGAGGAAGATACTTCTCTGTGTATAGAAACTATTGGGGCTACTATGGACCGTTTGAGGTTGAGTTCGATCTTGAGACCGCAGAGTGCGACCTTAACGGTAATTATGCCGCCGTTCCAGAAACGATCATCCTGACGCAGTGCCCTGCTGGTAATACAATCTTTGCAGCCTATCCGCAAGGTTTAGACATTAAGACTGTAACTCTGCCTGCTGAGAATGCTTCAGACCATGGATTCTTGACTTACTTGAACAACAGTACGGTTGTTACTAAAGACTTCAACATCAGAATCAAGGCTGACGTTAAGTACGGTTGGGGTGTCATCAAGACTGACTGGATCATCATTCCGGTTAAGAAGACAGCGACAAACAACTAGAAGAATCTGACACAGTAATTGATTATTCAATCTTAACTAAAGTATGGAGGGGTGCGGACAAGCATCCCTCCTTTCTTTTTAATGATCATGTTCACAAGAATCCTTTTTTCTTTTGTCCTGGCGTTGTCAGCCATTTTCTCCTATGGCCAGGATGTCACCTCGATCCGTTTTGACTCAAGTGTCCTTGACATGGGGAACTTTCCGTCGGACAGTTGCGTAGTCACGAAGGAGTTCTCGTTCACCAACACAGGGAGTGCCAAGCTCTACTTTTACAGTTCAAGTCCGGATTGCGGCTGCGTCAAGGTTGCCTTGCCGAAAAAACCAATCGCGCCAGGCAAGAAAGGCTCATTCAAGGTTACGCTCGATGCCACCTCTAAGTCCAGCGGTCTTTTTACCTCTTGGGTTTATTTCCACACGAACACTTCGCCAGATCGTTATCGGATGCGTTTGTATGCCACTAAGGTTGATGTGTCACGAGGGCGTTGAGACGGTCTTGATTTGTGCTTCTTGAGGGGGTGATTGTTTTCCAAACCATTGCTTCAGTATGATCTGAAAGCGATTGTTGGCTCTTAATTGAGGTATTACATCATTATATATTTTGCTTTTTGGAAAAAATGTGCTATTTTCGCAATGATAAATGTGCAAATTTATATTCAATAATATTATGAAACGTTTTTTCGCTATTCTCGCAAGTATGGTGCTTGTGGCTTCTCTGTCCGTTGCGAACGCACAGAAGAAGGACTTTAACCCTTATTGGTTTATGCAGCTTCAGGGTGGTGCGGCTCACACTATCGGTGAGACCTCATTCTCTGACCTTATCTCGCCTTCGGCAGCTGTCTCATTCGGCTATCAGTTCTCTCCGGTTTTCGGAGCAAGGCTCAATGTCAACGGCTGGCAGGCTAAGGGTGCCGTGAATGGCCCTACCACAGTCTACAAGTTCAACTATGTCGAGGGTGCGGCTGACCTCATGATCGATGTCGCGTCCATCTTCGCAGGCTATAAGTTCGACAGAACCCTGAATCCTTACATCTTCGGTGGTGTAGGTGTCAACTACGCATTCAACAACGACGATGCCGTAAAGGTTAAGGATCAGTTCCGCAGTGGTTACCTCTGGGAGGACAACAAGATCTCACCTGCTTTCAGAACAGGTGCCGGTCTCAACATCAGACTCACTGATGTCATCGCCCTCAACCTCGAAGGCAACTGCAGCTTCCTGAATGACCACTTCAACTCAAAGAAGGGCTCAAAGGCTGATTTCCAGATCAAGGCTGTGGCCGGTCTTACTTTCAGCTTCGGCAAGGCCAAGCCGGTCGCTCCGGCTCCTGTACCTGCACCGGCTCCTGTCGTAAGGCCTGAACCTGAACCAGAGCCAGTTGTGGAGGAGAAGGTTGAGGTTGTGCCTGCTTTCGAGTCTCTCACACGCAACGTCCTCTTCGTGATCAACAAGTGGGACATCCGTGAGAGCGAGCAGCTCAAGATCGACGAGGTTGTCGAGGCTCTCAAGGCCAACCCTGACACCAAGGTCCGCGTTTCCGGCTATGCCGACAAGGCCACAGGTACCGCCAAGAGAAACAAGTTCCTCTCAGAGAAGAGGGCTGAGGTTGTCGCTGCGGCCATCGTTGCCGCCGGCATCGACAAGGACAGGATCATCACTGAGTACTTCGGTGACACCGTCAATCCTTTCGAGACTCCTGAGGAGAACCGTGTGGCTGTCTGCCTCGTGAAATAGTCTTGACAGATTATCAGATAGAAAAGGCTGGGTTGTTTCCCGGCCTTTTTGTGTGTTAAGGGATTGGTCTCGGCCTTTGGTGTCAAAAAGTCTGAAAAAAGGCGGTTCTGATGTCGAAATCGGATAGGCTTTTTGTCTTTTTGGATGATTTTGACTAACTTGGCGCAAATTTTTCATTAAGTGGATTACGTCGTTTGAACGACAAGTTAACAACCATATTCAAAGATGGCAGAAAATAAGAACATAGGGTACATTTCGCAGGTCATCGGGCCTGTGGTGGATGTCCATTTCGATGTGGAGTCTGATCAGACGCAGCTTCCCCGCATCCATGATGCGTTGGATGTGGACAGAGGCGAGGGCAGGAAGCCCTTGGTCATCGAGGTGCAGCAGCACATCGGCGAGGACACGGTCAGATGCGTGGCGATGGACTCCACCGACGGTCTGAGGCGAGGGATGAAGGCGGTCAACACGCATGCTCCGATCTCGATGCCGACCGGCGCTCAGATCAGGGGCCGTGTGATGAATGTTGTCGGGGACGCGATCGACGGACTGGGAGACCTGAGCGAGGACAACACCTTGCCTATTCATAGGGAGCCTCCTAAATTCGAGGACTTGAAGACCTCGCAGGAGGTGCTTTACACCGGCATCAAGGTCATCGACCTTCTGGAGCCTTATCTGAAGGGCGGAAAGATCGGTCTTTTCGGTGGAGCCGGTGTGGGTAAGACCGTGCTGATCAAGGAGCTGATCAACAACATCGCCAAGAAGCACAACGGTTTCTCGATCTTCGCCGGAGTGGGGGAGCGTACCAGGGAGGGCAACGACCTTCTCCGCGAGATGATCGAGTCCGGGGTGATCAAGTACGGTGAGGAGTTCCTGAAGTCGATGGAGGAAGGTCACTGGGATCTGTCCAAGGTTGACAGGAACGAGCTGGAGAAGTCGCAGGTGGCGATGGTCTTCGGCCAGATGAACGAACCGCCGGGAGCGCGTTCGTCGGTGGCCCTTTCCGGCCTGACTCTTGCCGAGTCTTTCCGTGACAGCGACAAGGGGGACGGCCCGAGGGATATCCTCTTCTTCATCGACAACATCTTCAGGTTCACCCAGGCGGGATCCGAGGTGTCAGCCCTTCTGGGCCGTATGCCTTCGGCTGTGGGTTACCAGCCTACGCTCGCGACGGAGATGGGCCAGATGCAGGAGCGCATCACCTCGACGAAGAACGGCTCGATCACTTCGGTGCAGGCTGTATATGTGCCGGCGGACGACTTGACCGACCCGGCTCCGGCGACCACATTCTCGCACCTCGACGCGACCACCGTGCTGAGCAGAAAGATCACTGAGTTAGGAATATACCCGGCCGTGGATCCGCTGGAGTCCACTTCCAGAATCCTCGATCCGAACATCGTCGGGCAGGATCACTACGACACCGCCCAGAGGGTCAAGCAGATCCTCCAGAGGAACAAGGAGCTTCAGGACATCATCGCCATCCTCGGCATGGACGAGCTTTCGGACGAGGACAAACTGACGGTGAACCGGGCGCGTCGTGTGCAGAGGTTCCTGTCGCAGCCGTTCGCTGTGGCGGAGCAGTTCACGGGCGTGCCGGGAGTGATGGTGGACATTCAGGACACCATCGACGGCTTCCGCAGGATCCTTGACGGCGAGGTCGATTACCTGCCGGAGCAGGCGTTCCTCAATGTTGGAACCCTCGAAGAGGCGATCAAGAAGGGCGAGGCGATCCTGGCGAACGCCAAGTAGGAATATGTCTGATAAGGAGGAGTACGAATATGTCTGAGAAATCATCGGTGATTGTTCTTGAGGTCATCTCACCCGAGAGGACTTTGGTGCGCGCGACGGTTGATTCCGTGGAACTGCCGGGGTCGAAGGGGCGTTTTGTGGTCCTGAGGGATCATGCGGCGCTGATCTCTTCGCTGGAGCGGGGGAGGATCTCCTATCGCAGCGGTGAGAGGACGGATGGTCTGGACATCGCCTCCGGCTTTGTGGAAATCAATGACAACCGTGTTGTCGCTTGCGTGGAACTGTGATGAGAAAGTGGATCTATATATTCATTTGCCTTTTGCTCCCGCTCCCGCTGGGTGCGGAGTCGTCCTCTCCGGTCGCTGAGTATGTCGAAGCGGCGGAAGTTCGGCAGGACTCGCCAGCCGTAAAGACATTCGACATGGACGAGTACCTCTACGGTCACGTCCGCGACTCCTACGAGTGGCACATCACCACGGTGAAGGGTCATCCGGTCAGCATCCCGCTGCCGGTGATCGTCGTGAGCAAGACCGGCGGCGGTCTTCATGTCTTTAGCTCCAGGCATCTGGAGCACGGGGAATATGAAGGGTTCCACATCGCTCCCACAGGAAGCAAGTACGAGAACAAGATCGTCGAGCTGGCCGCCGACGGCTCCGAGGTCAGGCCGTGGGACTTCTCGATCACCAAGAACGTGTTGGGGCTGCTGATCAACTGCGCCCTGCTGCTGTTCATCGTGCTGGGAACGGCCCGGTGGTACAGGAGGCACGACGCGCGCGAGGAGGCTCCGAAAGGCGGGGTCGGCGTGATGGAGATGCTCGTGACCATGATCGAGGATGATGTCATCAAGGCCTGCGTCGGCGAGGACTACAGACGCTATTCGCCTTACCTTCTGACAGCGTTCTTCTTCATATTCATAAACAACTTGATGGGGATCGTGCCATTCTTCCCCGGCGGAGCGAACATCACCGGCAACATCGCCGTGACGCTCGTGCTGGCGATGTTCACCTTCTTCACCGTCAACATATACGGTAACAAGCATTACTGGAAGGACATCCTTTGGCCGGAGGTTCCGACTTGGCTGAAGGTGCCGCTGCCGCTGATGCCGGTGATCGAGATCATCGGGATGTTCACCAAGCCTTTCAGCTTGATGGTCAGGCTTTTCGCCAACATCCTCGCAGGACACTTCATGATCCTTGGAGTCGTGGCCGTGATCTTCCTCACCGCTGAGCTTGGGGCGGCCCTGAACGGCAGCCTCACCGTGGTGGCTGTGCTTCTGGGAGTGTTCATGGACTGCCTGGAACTGCTTGTCGCCTTCATCCAGGCCTATGTGTTCACGATGCTGTCGGCTGTCTTCATCGGGCTGTCGCGGCA
>ULTX01085297.1_pt1 | contig 17716 bp, 14 predicted proteins | sample 1958041 | NCBI WGS metagenome assembly ULTX01 (sample SAMEA4835747, study PRJEB28245) | human gut metagenome | biome: gut microbiome; material: fecal sample | place: Denmark | collected 2008
CGACAACCAAAGGACGACTAAACGTGTAGAAAGCCTCTTGGCGCGTTGTTTGGACGGCGGTTCGACTCCGCCCATCTCCACTACCGTCATTGATTTTCAAAGACTTAGGAACATAAAAAAAAATAAGTTGCTTCAGATTAAGAGAAGATTTTCGAGGATGGATCTTTTTTTTTGAAGAAGGAGTGTGCCGGTGGCACATGACTGATGAGAAAAGAGATCTAGACCGAAAAGATTCCTTAAGATGATGCAGGTTATTTTTTGAATGTTACTTAATAAATGAGCACACGAATCTGTACATGAAAACACCTCTTTTAAGGGTGTTTTTCTTTTGTGCCCCCACAAAAAAAGGAATCCGGAAGCAACGCCGGATTCCCTGTACATTGAACCGTGGTGCAACTCCGCGGCCGCAACAATGTGACTGAAAGATAGCAATTTTTCAGACAAGCAACTTCCTCACCCCGGCAAGGATTTTCCGGATTGCATTGAGAATCGGCACTCGCTTGAAATATGCAAGCACCACGACCGCAAGCAAGGCAAGATAAAGATGTATTTCACGTGGTTTGACTTCGGGGCTTCAATCACCTTTTCCACCACTGATTCATCCGTCTTGACCGCAACCGATGTGCCTTTTTTGGATTCCTCTGACTCTTCCGCCTTTCGGCTTTCTCCTTTCTGCACAGTCTCCGATTCAATCACCGTCTGCCTGATGGACTTGACCGCCCCGGCATTGGCGACGTTCCCGATGTCAAGCAAATTGATGTCCGTGGCCGGGATGACCGGGGCATGATTGCCCAAGCTGTCACCACCCGATGCCGGCGGGAAAAACTCGATTTCCGTGATGGTCACTTTCCCGGATTCGGTTTTGGTCGTGTCAGTGAATGTCTCTGTCTCGTCCGTCTTGGATGTCTCCACATGGATGCTGTCACGGACGGATTCAGTCATGCACTTGCTCAAACGGCAGGATGTACCGCACCCCGTCACCATAAGACAAAGCGACATCATCAATATAAGCCTTTTCATTTCAAAGATTGTTGATGTATTGAACAATTCCATCCGCAAGGACTTCCGCGCATTCACGCACGGATTTTTCCGTAGGAAGATATGCGCAATCTTCATGGTTGTCCATGAAGAAATGTTCGACCAGGACGGCCGGGCATACCGTTTGCCGCTTATCAGGACAAGCGTGTCCACATTATGCCTTATTGATAGAATGCTCGTTGGAAAAATTTTTCCCGTTTCAACAGATTAGGAATATACAGATGGAGTGTCCTCAATGCTGTCTCTGCGAAGTGTTTCACATCAGAATAATACGATTCCTTGCTAACATCAGCTGACCTGAATTTATCTTTGATGATCAATTAGGGAAATGGTTGTACATTGGTGCCGGTTTCCGTATGGAATCATTATCGGTATATGAATGATATTCATCTTTAATAGACAAAAAAACGGGAGCCGACAATTTGTTTAACCAACTAAAACTACTATCTTTATGGCTGTTAATAGCAATATGATAAACGACCGGGACACTTACCAGATAGCCTGCGCCAGGGAGTTCGGGCGAGAGGAAGGGATCAAGCAGGGACTGGAGCAGGGCAAGGTTGCCGAACGGGAGGCAATAGCATTACGTATGATAGGGGCAAACACACCTATCGAGTTCATCGTCAGTTGTACCGGCCTTGACAAGGCTGCTGTGGAAGCGCTTGCGCGAAAGACGAAGTAGTTAGTATGACAAGCAAGGATTACAGGGATTTCGCGGTGGAGCAGATGGGGATGCTGGAGGGGGTTTGCACGAAGCCGATGATGGGAGAGTTTCTGCTCTACTGGCAGGGGAAATATTTCGGAGGGATCTACGACAATCGGGTCCTGGTCAAGAAGACCAAGACCAATGAGAGGTTCGGGATGCCGGAGGCGATTCCTTACGAGGGGGCAAAGGCGATGTATCAGGTCAACATCGACAACCGGGAAGAAGTGGCGGAGGTCATCAAGGCGACCTGCGAGGGGTTGAAATAGACCGCAGCGCCAGGAAACTCTCTACAAAAGGTCTGACGATTTTATTATTAACGAATATTCAGGAATATGTTGGAGATAGGTACAAAGGCACCGGAGTTCGTTGGTGTGGATGAGAATGGCAACGAGGTAAGTCTCAATGATTTCAAGGGGAAGAAGCTTGTGCTTTACTTCTACCCGAAGGACAGCACTCCGGGATGTACGGCGGAGGCTTGCGACCTGCGGGACAACTATCATCGCTATCTTGCGCTTGGGTATCAGGTGCTTGGAGTCAGCAAGGACTCACAGGCCTCGCACCGGAAATTCATAGAGAAATATTCTCTGCCTTTTCATCTGGTGAGCGATCCGGAGTGCGCCATTCTGAAGGCTTACGAGGCTTGGGGACTCAAGAAGCTCTACGGAAAGGAGTCCTACGGGACATTGAGGACCACCTACGTGATCGATGAGGACGGAATCATCATCGATGCCATAGGTAAAGTCAACACCAAGGATCACACTTCGCAGATTCTCGGTTCGGAGAAATAGCCTACATCACCTCGACGCCGGCAAAGGAGCATTCGGCGATGAGGTGGATGGTGCGGGAGCCGGTCTGCTGACAGAAACGATCGGCGGTCTTGTTGTTCACGCCCCCGAAGGCGGAATTGGAACGGACATTGACACTGACATCTTTCGGGACGTATATTCCCACTCCGGCGAAACTGGCCTTTACATGAATCTGGACATCATCACTGATGATGGCGTTGCGGAGATCAAGCCGGAGAGAGCCGAAGGAGGCTTCTATGTCAGCACCGTCAAACTCCTCATCCTCAACACGACGGTTCTGCTCGCCAAAAGCCGATGAGATTTTCAGGATATTCCTTCCATCGCGGGAAATAATCGAGCAACCTCCTCTGGAGTCGTGGCAATTCCAACACTCCGGACGGCCGCTCTTGGAAAAAATCAGCACAATGCCGAAAGCGATGAATATGATCGCGAGGCACAATTTCCAGAACACCGGCCAGTCAATGTAGCCCTGAGCCTGGAGCAGTAAAACCGCACCAAGGGCAATGCCGCTGAAAGAGCCCCTGTTAGGGTTGGCAATCAGGTGTGCGGTGCAAGGGAGAATAATAAGGAGCGTCCACCCTGTCCACCCGTCCACTCGGTGGACAAAGTGGACACGCTCCCCGAAGACATCGTGGCCAAGACCCTGAGACCCGACCGCCCTTCGGACTTCACCCAGTTCCTTGCCACCATCTTCGATCCCATCATCCTGGAAGGCCTCATCGACGAATACCGCATCGGTGTCACCCGCGACCGTGCCGTTATCTTCTACCAGATTGACGTTCAGGGCCGCATCCGCACCGGCAAGGTCATGAAATACGATCCCGAGACCGGCCACCGCATCAAGGACGAGAACACCAAAGGCCGCATCACCTGGGTGCATTCCCTCCTCAAATACTCCGGCCAGCTTCCTCAGGAATGGACGCTGACGCAGTGCCTCTTCGGCGAACACCTGCTGCCCCTTTTCCCTGAGAAGCCGGTTGCCCTGGTTGAAAGCGAGAAGACCGCCATCATCTGCGCCGGCCTCATTCCCAAGTTCATCTGGCTGGCCACCGGTGGGAAATCCCAGCTCAATGCGCGGCTGAACGTGCTGAAGGGCCGTTCCATCACTGCCTTCCCGGACATTGACGGCTACGACACCTGGTGCCAGAAAGCCGCCGAATTCCCGGAGCTGGGCATCAAAGTGGCCGACCTCCTCCAGAAGCACGGTACCGAGCAGGATCGGGCCGACCACATCGACATTGCCGACTGGCTCATCCGCTGGCACCGCACGCCCAATCCCCGGGCCGATGCCACCTTTGCGGCCGTGGCACAGTACTTCTCTCCGGAGGTTCACGAGGAGATCCGTGCGCTCATTCACGACCTGGATCTGGAGTTTGTGGGGGTGGAAAAAATCGAGGAGCTATGATAGTACCCACGATGACCCTTCCGGAGATCCATGCCGAACTCCTGAAGGACTGCGAGGACATCCAAGCCTCCGTAGAGCACAAGATGAAACTCTTCGGCTCCGTGGTGCTCAAGTCCAGCCGCTACCCGGTCGTGCGCCGGTACGCTATCAAGTCCAAGAATCGCCGGAACGTGTTTTACGTCCGCTTTACGGCTTTCAAGCGCGGTTTCTGGAAGAATCCGGCCATCCACACCTACTGCATCTACTCGCGGCCTGAGGGGCTCCACTGTGCCTTCCTTGACCCCATCCACCGGGCATCCATCATCTTCCCGCCGCATTTCTTCTCCCGTTACCGGGAAAGGATTGTCCGGGACGACAGCCTGGGCACCGAGGAACTGATTCACCTGTTTTCTTCCCGGACGTGGGCGCTCTCATTCCAGCCTGTATCGGCCGAAGTGCAGCAGATGATGCGGCAGTGGCGGGAATATCCCAGTGATGTGGACGTGCCGAAAATGTCCATTATACCGTATTTGTTTTGAAAGAAAAAAAGAACCTGACGAATCAGGTTCTTTTTTTCTTTGTGGAGAATAGGGGATTCGGACCCCTGACCTCTTGCATGCCATGCAAGCGCTCTACCAACTGAGCTAATACCCCAATTGGGACTGCAAAGATATGAAAAAAATGAAACGCAATAATTTTATTGATAATACGGAAGATTCTCCCGCAAAACGATATCAAGAGGCATCAAATAATGACTTTCTTGTTTTGTTTTCCGGTAGAGCAGGTATTCCAGCAAGGTGGTTACGGCCATAAAACCTTGCTTTTCGGGCTTTTGGCAGATCAAAGCGAATATGCTGCCGTCTTTCAGGCTTTGGATGTTCTTCTCGGTAAGGTCGAATGCCACTATTGAGATACCTTTTATCCTTTTCTGTTGCAGGTAATCTGCAATTACGTGACCCCTTGAGTTGAGAACACATATTCCTCCTATATTCGTATTGCTTGCGAACAACGAATCCAATTCGTCAATGTCCGCTTCAAGAAAAGCCCTTTCCGTACATTGGGTTTTAAGATAATTCATAAGCCCTTCCCGCCTTTGCTCCATATTCTGGGCCTTCCCTTTGGATCCAAAGCGGGACCGGATAAGTGCAATAGAATTGCCTTTTGGTGTGATTCTGTCAAGCAGCCGCCCCACCAGGCTTCCACCGGCTGGCTGGTCGGCGGTGAAGGCCGCTAGAGGCTTAGTGTCGGGGAATGCGGTGTCTACAAATATATAAGGTATTCCTTTTTTATCCAGCGATGAACAAAGATCGTGGGTCTCAGCGTCAAAAGTGGGGCCTATTATTACTGCATCTGGACTCATTTCGGAAATCTTCGAAAAGGTCTGACGACAAGACACCTGGTCAAATTGGTCGTATGTCAGGGTCTCGCACGCTAGATGAATGTCGGAGTACTCCTCCATGGCTTGTTTTGTGCCGGCCACAAGAGAATCCCAATATTCTCCGGGTTCAGAATGGGGGATGGTGAGGATGATGTTATATTCCTTACGGAGGGCTACGGCAGATGTGTGAAGATTTATCTTGTAACCCACCTCGTCAAGAATCGCCTGGATTCTTTCCTTGCTTTTCTTTGATACTCCTGGTCTGTTATGCAGCACCCGGTCAACTGTCCCTATCGATACCCCTGCTCTCTGTGCAATCTCAGTAATAGTCGCTTGTTTTGCCATCCATTTCGTGTATTTACACATAAAAATATAAAAAACTATTGTAATTCACAAAAATATGTCCATTTTTGCAAAACCGTGTAAGTACACAATAATACAAAACGGCAACATAAGTTATTAATAATCAACATATGACAACAATAAAGAAACCATTTTTAAGATTCCTTTGGGTCTGGCTGTTTTTGTTTTCTGCAATAATGGCTTTCGCACAAAAAGGATTCGAAGTTAAGGGCACTGTTCTTGATAATGAGGGCAATCCTGCAATCGGTGCCGCTGTGCAAGATCTTTCCAATGGCGCTGCTTCAATCGTGGACTTCGAAGGACACTTTTCACTTGTTGCTTCATCTTCCACAGCAGAATTGACCATTTCTAGTCTGGGAATGAATACTCAGGTGATCCCTCTAAATGGCAGGGCTCAATTGACCATTACTCTTTCGATGTCGGAGGACTTCCTGGAAGAGGCCGTGGTAACAGCCCTGAGTATAAAACGATCCGCTCGTGCATTAGGGTATGCGGTTGCAGAGGTAAAAGGAGATGATGTGAATGCAGGCCACGACAATAATCTTATGTCGGCCCTTTCCGGAAAAGTGGCTGGTGTTGACATTTCAGGCACAGGTGGAGGTGTGGGTGAATCCTCGCGCGTGATAATAAGAGGTAACACTCAGTTGTCTGGAAGCAATATGCCGCTATATGTAATTGATGGAGTCCCGATAGATAATACTCAGATGGGTGATGCTGGTCAGTGGGGCGGAAATGATATGGGGGATGGTGTTTCGTCGCTTTCCCCCGAAAACATTGAATCGGTATCCGTTCTTAAAGGTGCGTCGGCAGCGGCTCTTTACGGATCGAGGGCTTCCAATGGCGTTGTGCTTATCACGACTAAAGCCGGTAAGAAGGGACAGGGGCTAGGGATAGATTTTTCAACTAATCTCAGTGTGGTGTCTGTCCTTTCACAATTCGACGATTATCAAAGAGTTTACGGCAGTGGACGTAATGGACAGCCTGCTATGAATAGGGATGATGCCGCGGGAACCACTATGTCGGCCTGGGGCGGACGTCTGGATCCGAACATAAATGTTCTGTCTTACGATGGCACCTACAAGCCTTATGGCAATGTTGATGACAATATCCTGTCTTTCTTCCGTACCGGTAGTTCACGAAACTATAATCTGGCATTGAGCAACGGCAATGACAAGACAACACTCCGTGCTTCTATGTCTCATACCACGATCGAAGATATAGTTCCTTCTTCGGAGGCATCCCGCACGACGTTCACACTTCGCGGAAGCACCGAACTTGGTAAGTCTATGGGCGTAGAGGGCAGGGTGGAATATACGGTAGAGAAGGTCAGCAACAGACCGGGCCTATCCGATGATCCTAGCAACATTGGAAGCGCCATTCTTTCTATTGCGCCTAACATCGACCAAAAATGGCTGGCAAACTATGCCGATGAATATGGCCGTTATTTGGATTGGAATGGTAACAACATCTATCGAGTTAATCCATATTGGGTTATTAACAAGATGACAAATACTACCGATCGCAGACGCGTGATAGGCTTCCTGCGTTATTGGTGGGATATTCTTCCTTCGCTTCGTTTTCAGGTCAAAGGTGGAACTGACTTCTTCCATTTCGAGGCTGATCAGTTCCAGGCAGTTTCTACGCCTACCGCTCCTTCCGGGTCGATGAAGCTCACACACCGGAATATCAGCGAAAACAATTATGAAGCTATGCTACGTTTCCAGAAAACGTTCTTGGAAAACAAGCTTGATGTTTCGGCTTTCGTTGCCGGGAACATCCGCTCCTATACGGCAGACCGCCTCATCAACGAAGGGGAAACCCAGGTCCTGGACGGGCTGCATTCTATCAGTAATTATTCGCTCGTCCACACCCCGCAGCATGATCTCAAACGTAAGCAGGTGAATTCTATATATGGTGCAGTTTATCTCGGATGGGATGAATGGGCCTATATTGATTTCACTCTGCGTAACGATGTGTCTTCGACGCTTGCGCCCAGTCATCGTTCCTACATTTACCCCTCGGTCTCCGGCAGCCTTATCTTTTCCAAGCTGTTCGGCATTGAAAACGGGCCCCTTTCGTTTGGTAAACTCAGGGCTTCCTGGGCAAAAGTGGGCGGCGATACGGATCCGTATCAACTAGACCTTACCTACGGCCTTTCTAATATAATATTCCAGGGAACTCCCCTGGGGCTCATCAATTCGGGGAGCATCCCTTATCGTGAACTGAAACCTACCTCGACGTATTCATGGGAGGTCGGAACGGATCTGCGCTTCTTCAAGGGGCGCATAGCTTTAGACCTGGGATACTATTTCTCTTCCACAAGAGATCAGATTCTCGGCCTGCCGGTATCAGCATCCACCGGATATTCCAAGGCTATGATCAATGCCGGCGAAATTCAGAACAGAGGCGTGGAGATGCTGTTCTCATTCATCCCGGTTCAGACCAGGGATTTCACATGGGAGGGAAACCTGAACTTCTCCCGCAATATCAATCTGGTCAAGACGCTCCACGAAGAGGTTAAAGAATATCAGCTTGCCGTTGCCAGATGGGCAAATGCCTATGTGTATGCAAGTGAAGGTCAGCCCTATGGGGTCATAGTCGGCCCGGCATTCGCACGTAATGAAGATGGAGAAATCATCATGAATAACGGACTCCCCACTTATACTCAGGATGTGCAGGTTTTGGGTAACGGGACATACGATTTCATGGTAGGACTTACCCAGAGTTTCAAGTACAGGAACCTGTCCTTCCGAGCTTTGTTTGATCTTAAGTGGGGCGCAGATCTATACTCAATGAGTGCACGTCAGTACTACTCTGCCGGATTGTCAAAGGAGACCCTGGCCGGGCGTGATGGATGGTATCGTTCAGAAGAAGCCCGTAAAGCTGCAAACGCTACCGAAGCCAGCTGGACTCCTACCGGTGGTTTCATTGGTAACGGTGTCAAGAACATCGGAACGTCCGATGCGCCTATCTGGGCTCCTAATGATGTAATCGTCAATCCTGAAACATACTGGAAGAGTGTTGCCAACAACACTCCAGAGCCGTTTATCTATGACGCTTCATTCATCAAGTTGCGCGAGTTGAATCTCTCATACAATGTTCCTTCCCGTCTTCTCGAAAAAAGCCCCGTACGTGCGGCTTCGGTTTCAGTTTATGGAAGGAACCTCTTCATACTCTACAAATCCGTGAGGAATATAGATCCGGAGTCCAATTATAGTAACGGAAACGGACAGGGCTTTGAATATGGGTCATTGCCTTCCCGCAGAACATTCGGTGTAAGTCTCAACATTAAATTCTAGAAGAAATGAAAGCTTTCAATTATTTAATGATGTCGATGCTGGCGCTTTGCGCTTGCTCAAATTTCGACGATTTGAATACCGATCCGGATAACCCTACCAATATGGATCCGGACCTGCTCATCTCGACCATTGAATACTATCCTGGAGCCGGGTGGCAGGAGCAGAACAGGTATTTTATCTACCCCGCCGGTTTTATGAACCAATGGACCGGTGCATGGTCAACGGTTGAATACGCCGGCTGCGGACAAAAGCATACAAACTATCATGAGCGTCTCTGGGCCACTTATTTCCCCGAGGGAATCAAAAACAGTGTGGATGTTATCCGCAGGACAGCAAACGATCCCGAGAAAGTGAACATATACAATATGGCCAGAGTTCTCCATGTCCAGCTTGCACAACGCCTTACCGACTATTATGGAGATATTCCCTATTCAGAAGCGGCTCTTGGTTACTACGACCATAACCTGAAACCCGCTTACGATAAGCAGGAAGACATCTACAAGGATTTCCTTAAAGAATTGAAGGAAGCTGCCGAAGGGTTTGACGCATCTAAACCGCGCTCCCAGTATGACCTGATATATGGCGGAGACATTGAAAAATGGCGGAAATATGCCAATACCCTTCGACTCCGGGTAGCAATGCGACTTGTGAAAGTCGATCCGACCCTTGCCCAACAGGAGGCGGAAGATGCCATCAGAAGCGGACTGTTCACATCGAACAGTGACAATGCGATGGTTGTTTTCGAGAACTTGCGCAACGGTTCCTCCGGAAAGGGAAAGGGCAATGGCGTTTCCAACTATCTGTATGGTAACAACGACGCCAACGGCAGTGAAGTCTGGCTTACTTCTGAGCTCGTGAAAGTGCTGGAAGACAGCAACGATCCCAGGCTGCTGATTTACGGAGCCGTTATGCTCAATGACAATGCCCGTACCGATATAACCGCATTGGTTAAGGCCAAACGCAGTTGTTATGCGGCAATGGCTGTGCCTGCCCAAAGGTACTCTTACAGCCAGAATCCGGATTATCCATCCGATAATTCTGCGCTATCCCTGACGGTTGGAGGCAAGACAGTCGATCTCGCCCTGCGCGACACAAGGCTTCGTCCTTCCAGATTCCTGACTGCTTTTGATGCTCCATACATTTACATCAGTTATGCCGAAGCTGAACTGCTGACGGCGGAGGCTGCTGCGCGTGGCTGGAGTGTGACGGGCTCGGCGGCAGAACATTATCAGGCAGGTGTCCGGGGTGCGATAGAGCAGTGGAGGCTTTTTGGGGCAGATCCCAGCGCTACGCAAATCAATACCTATCTTGTGGCAAATCCGTATGATACCACGGACGGTATCCGTCAGATAAATACCCAATTGTGGATACATCACATTTTGGATCCCCTCGAGACCTGGGCCAATTATCGCAGGAGTGGATATCCGGTACTGGTATTCCACAACTACGAGCCAAGCAAGAATCAGTCTAATGGCACCTTCCCCCGCAGGATGATGTATCCTTTGGAGGAGCAGTTGAAGAACCCTGTCAATTATCAGGAGGCTGTCAGCCGCATGGGTGGAACCGACGACTGGGTTAACCCGGTATGGTGGGACAAGGACTAATGCTTAAATAGATATGGATATGAAAAAGATAATAAAACTCTTTACTATTGCAGTACTGGCAATCGCCTGCACTCCGGAACTCCATCCTGTAGGTGGCGGTGTGGCTGTAGGCGACGGGGAGACAGTTTTCCCTGTTATTTACCTGGATGGTTGGGGTGCCACCCGTTCAGGGATGGTAGGGGATACCATCCGCATCTCGCCAGTGGTTACTCCTGCTGATAAATGTACTTTCAAATGGACATTGGATGATGCAGTGATATCCGAAAACCTGGGTCTTGAGTACGAGCTTCAGGAAGAAGGGGTGTTTACCCTCGCTTTCAAGGTCAGCCTTGGTGGAGAAACTACGGAAAGGACCTCTCAACTCACGGTGAGGCCCCGCCCTGTGGAAGAACCGCCCTTCGAGCCGGACCCCTTTACCCCCAAAGCATACAACCGCAAGGCCATTGCATTCTTTGATACCGCCCTTGGTGATACGACGAAGATCAGTTGGGACTGGATTACCCACCTGGTGCTGACCGCCGCCACTTTCCAGGCCGACGGATCCATAGCGTATCCTTACGACGGCGATACCAAGGCGCTCCGCAACCTTGTGAATACTGCCCACCATCACGGCGTTTATGTCATGCTCCAATATGCTGGTCAGCATGATCCGATACAAGGAAAGCACGTCTGGAATTCCATGAATTTCTACAATGTCGCAATTGACGACGAAAAGGGACCCGCGCTCGCTGAACAGATGGTTGAACATGCCCAGGAAAACGGGTTGGATGGTATCAGCATCTCCATGGATAAGGCCATCTCGTCTTCAGTAGGTTATCCGGAAGCCGACAAACTGGTATCCTTCTATGAAAAACTGCACGGACTGAGACCGGAAAGTTCAAAGACGGGGAATGGTTTCTTTTATTCATTCTGCACTATCACAGGTGCTTTGGTGACCAATCATTCCCTGGATCCGTTCGCCACTATGGAAGGCTGGGACTGGATTTACACGATGGTCTTCGGAGTAGAGATGACTTTCAACACATCGCTTGCCTCGCAGGATGTCGTGAAGTCTGAACTCCAGTATTGGCTGAATGCGGGTATCGCCAAGGAAAAACTTATCGTCACTATCCCGGCAATTGTCGGATGCTTCGACAGTTCTCCCCTCGGCGGAGCTGCTGTGACGGATTCGAATGTCTCCCAGTGCTTTACCTGGATACCCTGGTACCAGATATTTACCCTGGTTGAGGATACGGCGGCAAATATAACACAGAAGAACAATTATACCAAGATAGGCAACTATCAGTGGATTCGTTATGATGGATTCCCGTGGATCAATACCAAGTTCGGCTATCTGACTACCCCCGGTGCCGGAGGAATGGCACTTTGGAAGCTGAATTTCGATTCCAATACTGAAGAAGAGTCCATGATGTACTTTATTCACGGCAAACTTGGCAACTGATGAAAATGATTTGTAAACTGCTTTTGATGTTGGTCCCGTCCTTGCTGCTGTCTTGCGGCAAGGAACCGGGAGCAGGAGCATCGCTCGACGACATTGTTTTCAATGGTCCTGAGAAAATAGAGTTGATGGCCGGTGAGAGTATTGAACTTTCCCTTAGCATCCCCTCCGGATTGAAGGTTGATATCTCCTGGGTTTATGACCGCAAAGTGCTGTCCACTTCGGATAAACTGGCTTTTTCGGTGGATTCTCCTCAGGAGGGAACCTTGACCATTATTTTGAAGGATTCCAACAAAAAGACGCGTACTATCGAGCGTCCGGTCCTTGTGCTTCGAAAAGAGGGCGGATACAAAGTGATTGGATACCTTCCTCAATACAAGAACACTACCGATATTCCATGGGGAAAACTCACCCATGTCAACCTGGCTTTTGCAAAGGTGAAGAGTGACGGAACGCTGGATGATGCAGGGATCAGGAACGTATTTGGGTCTCTTTCCAGGACTGCATCCTCTTATGGAGTGCGTCTGGTGCTTTCCCTTGGAGGTGGTGGTGGAAGTGATGAACAAGCTGCCATTACCGCAGCGCTTCTCAATGAAAACGCACGAAAGAAAATAGTCCAGAATGCAGTAAAAACCGTTCAGGATCTTTCTTTGGCAGGCATCGACCTTGACTATGAAGATTGGGATTGGGGCAAAGGCTCCGGGAACGTGGCAAAGCAGGCGGCGGTCCTGGATCTGCTTACTCAATTGCGATCTGAGCTTGGGAATGCTTCCATACTGTCTGCCGCCGCTTCAGTGAACACCTTTGAAAACGGGTGGTATTCTTCCGAAATCATAAGTCTGCTGGATTATATTACCATTATGACCTATGATAAAACCGGGACATGGTCGGCGTCGGAAGGACCTCATGCTCCTTATGATTACTTTACCGGCGCATGCGTCACTGCGGTCAACCTTGGAATACCCAAAGAGAAGATAATACCCGGCATACCTTTCTATGGCAGGATATTCCCTTCTGGAAAACCTGCAAATTCTTACATCATCACGTACTCGGACATCGTGAAAACCTATTCAGGAGCCGAAAACAAGGACAGTATCGAAAGTGAGCACCTCTGGTATGACGGTGTCCCTATGGTTACCCGAAAGACACAATATGTAAAAGAACAGGAACTGGGCGGAGTCATGATCTGGGAAATAACCCAGGATGCAACCACCGCGTCGGCCAGTTTGTTAAACGCCATAAATGCAACATTAAACTGATATGAAAGCAAAGAAAACCTATTTTTCCCCTGAATGCCAAGTGGAGGACCTGACACCGGAAAACATCCTGTGTGTCAGCAATTTAGAAACGCTGATGATTGATTCGTGGTCGGAGGATGATTCAATAACCCCCTTATTCCTGTAAAGCCATGAGAAAGATTATAAATAATAATAGTATCTGCCGTATTGGCGATGGTTGCTTGCGAGAAAGACAATGCCTTCAAAAGTCTGCCTGATGGCAAGAAAGTGTTCAGGGCATCCACCATGCAGACAAAAACAGTGATGGATGGCTATACGGTTAAATGGGAGAACGGTGATGCAATCTCCATTTATAATGGATCGTCCTCATCAGAATTCAGCACTACGCTTGGTGTACCTGCAACGTCTGCCGATTTCATAGGAGACATAGAAGATGCTCCTACCTATAGCGCCATGTTCCCTGCTTCCGGCCTGACTGCATGGTCCGGATCCGGAGATTTCACGTTTACAATCCCCGGCACGCAGAGAGCAATTGCCGGAAGTGTCGATCCTGCGGCCGATTTTATGGTGGCAGAAACAACGGATGGTGAAAGGGAATTCCACTTCAAGCATTTATTGGGAATGTTCAAGTTCACGATTGATGCAAGCTCTTCACGTTTGATTTCAATAAAGGTGACGGCAGGGAGAAACGCGGCAGGAGGACACAGCTACAGTGCATCGACAGGGAAAGCAACCTGGGTATCCGCCGGTATCAAGGAAATAACTTTGAGCAATGGCGGGGTCGTTCTCGCCCCGGGCGATTATTACATTGCGCTTGCCGCCAGAGAGTACGATAACGGCCTGACGTTCACATTCACGAATGAAGACGGCAAAACAGTAGATATCGTCCGCGCGGGTTCTTCCACAGTCAAAGCCGGCAAGGTCCATCCCATGGGAACAATCCCGGAACTGGATTTTGGCGACGACGGACTTGCACTGGTCAGCTTTACGCCCAAGAGTTACAGCAAACCGGTTTATGGTTTCTATGATGCATCCGCTGGAGTGTCATCTGTCAATTGGAGCCGTATTACGCACCTTATCGTGTGTTCTGCAACCTTCAATAATGATGGAAGTATTAATTATCCTCTCGGAGCAAACACCGATACCGATGAAATCCGTACCCTTGTAAATACTGCTCACACAAATGGTGTAGCCGTTATACTGCAGTATGCAGGAGACCACAATACCATCCAGGGGAAACACGCCGGCGGCTCAGTTAAATTCTATAATGCTGCGATTGCAGGAGGGGGCAGTGCCGACCTTGCCGCTTCCATGGTGACTTTTGCCAGGGTAAATGGATTTGACGGAATAAACATTTTCATGGATAAAACATCGGCTGGAATATCAGAGTATCCGGATGCTGAGGCTCTGGAGAGTTTCTATACGAAACTGCACGCCGCGAAACCTGCAACAAGTCGTACCGGCGGTGCCTTCACGATGTCATTATGTACGATCAGCGAGGTTATACACGCTACGCTGTTGAAAAACGGAGGTTTGGATCGTTTTGTTTCGTTAAGCGGCTGGGATGCAATAATCACTATGGTATTCGGATATGAAGTCAGTGATAATACTTCTCACGCCCCTCAGGACATCCTGAAGAGTGAACTTCAGCGCTGGCTGGGTTTAGGCGTGCCACCATCCAAACTTATAGTCACCATCCCCGCAGTCCTGCTTTGCTACGATGGAAGCCCTACATGGCTTCCCTGGAAGGATATCTTCGATATAGTCGCAGATGATGACGTGGAGACGATTGTCGGAAAGAATAATTACAAAGGAGTCGGTGGCTATACCTGGATCCGCTACGATGGTTTCCCCTGGATCGGGACCAAGCACGGCTATCTCACCAATCCCGGTGCAGGCGGTATGGCTTTGTGGAAAGTCAATTTTGACGCTGCTGCGGATGATGCGTCGATGGCGTATAAGATAAAGACGCTTTGCGGCAATTAATTATCAAGACCATGCAGACTCGTAACGAATCATATTTCGCCTCTCTGGCGATGCTTGGCTGCCTGTTCTTCGTGTTCGGGCTGGTGAGCTGGGTGAATTCCATCCTTGTGCCTTACTTCAAGGTCGCGTGCGACCTGCAAAGTGAGGTGCAGGGATACCTTGCCCAGTTTGCCTTCTACATCGCCTATCTGGTGATGACCATACCGGCATCCGCTCTGCTGAGTCGTACGGGATATAAGAAGGGCGCGCTCATCGGCCTGTGGATACTGGCCGCAGGGGCCTTGCTCTTTATTCCCGCAGCCCTTAGCCGTGTATATAACCTATTCCTGCTGGCATTGTTCACTATGGGCACGGCCCTTGCCGTCCTGCAAACCGTTGCCAATCCTTTCGTGACCATAATAGGCCCCATCGAGAGTGCTGCGAAGCGTATCAGCATTGTGGGCATCTGCAACAAATTCGCAGGCATCATTGCGCCTCTGCTCTTTTCGGCTATAGTGATCGCCCCGCAGAAAGCCAGGATGGCAGCCATACAGGGAGGAGAACTGACCGGAGCGGCCAGGGATGCCGCACTCTCGGACCTTCTTCACGGAGTGGTAGCTCCGTACGCCGTAATTAGTGTGCTGCTGTTTGCCTTCGGCATTGTCTTCTACTGCTCTTCAATCCAGGACATCAATCCCTCGAAGAATAGTCCCGTTACGGGAGAAGGCCGCAGGTCTATCTTTGCATATCCCTACCTGGCGCTTGGAGTGCTGGCTCTGTTCTGCCATCTAGGCACTCAGGCGCTGAGCGTCAATACAATAATAGGCCTCGCCGACAGCTCCGGATTTGCGAATACGGCTGTATTTCCATCAATGACACTGGCTTGCACTCTGCTCGGCTACCTGCTCGGAGTGATACTGATTCCCAGATACATATCCCAGCAGAATATGCTCAGGGTTGTCACATCCATAATCCTTGTTCACGCCGTTCTGGTCATGGTCCTGCCTGCGCGCCAGGCAGTATGGTGTCTGGTGCTGATGGGGATCCCGAATTCGGTAGTGTATGCGGGCATCTGGCCGCTTGCCATCCACGATCTTGGAAAATGGACGAATCTCGGCTCTGCCATACTGGTTATGGCACTGTGCGGAAGCGCCATTTTCCCGTTGATCTATGCGGGTATCGCCGATGCGTCCGGCTCTCTCCACACAGCATACTGGATATTGATTCCTGCAGCGGCATACATGGTTTTCTATGCCTTCGCCGGGCATAAAATAGAATACTGGAAGAAATGAAAACAGCAATAATCAACGGAGTAATCATAGCCCCTGACGCCATAGTCAAGGGCAAGGTTCTCGTACTTGAAGATGGAACCATAGCCGGAATCACCGTCAGCGTACCGGCAGGGGCGCATGTGATTGATGCCGAGGGCCGGTTCGTGTCTCCGGGGTTCATCGACATGCATACCCACGGAGCCGGGGGAGCTGATTTTATGGATGGCACGGTTGAGGCCTACCTGACAGCCGCCCGCATACACGCCCGGCACGGGACAACACTGCTCTTCCCCACAACGCTGACCAGCACCAACGAGGCTTTGTTCGACAGCCTGTCCACCTATGAGAAAGCATTGGCTCTGAGCGGAAAGGATGGCTCAGCTTTCGGCGGGATGCATCTCGAGGGGCCGTATTTCGCTCCCGAGATGGCAGGTGCCCAGGATCCCCGCTACCTGAGGGATCCGCAACCGGAAGATTACATCGGCATCCTGGACAGAACCAGGCATATTGCCCGCTGGAGTTTCGCACCGGAGCGTCCGGGATCCCCGCAATTCGCGGCAGAATTGAAGAAACGGGGCATTGTCTCCTCCATCGGTCACACCAACGCCACTTTCGCCGATTGCGATGTTGCCTTCAACGCAGGTTGTTCGCTGATGACGCATTTCTATTCCTGCATGAGCACCATTACACGTCGTAACGCCTACCGTTATGCCGGTGTAATAGAATATGGTTACTGGCAGGATGGCATGGACATCGAGATAATTGCAGATGGCATACATGTGCCGGAAGACCTGCTCAAGCTGGTTGTTAAGATCAAAGGCATCGGGCAAATTGCACTCGTAACCGATTCGATGCGAGCGGCAGGCATGCCGGAAGGGCCCAGTATCCTCGGAGGACTCGAGGGAGGACAAGAGGTGATCGTGGAAGGCGGGGTGGCCAAACTGCCGGACCGCAGCGCCTTCGCCGGCAGCGTCGCAACTGCCGACCGTCTTGTGCGGACCATGGTCCGGGAAGGGGGAGTGGCGCTGGAGGATGCCGTGAGGATGGCTACGGCCAATCCTGCCCGCATCATGGGCTTGGACAAATGCAAAGGCAGGCTTGAGGCGGGATATGATGCGGACATAGTGATATTCGATGAAGATATATGCATTTACAATACGATAATTAAAGGAAAAGAAATATATGTCAATAGTTCGTTAATTTTTCCATGGCCTAAGCGGCCCTGG
>ULTX01084215.1_pt1 | contig 17696 bp, 19 predicted proteins | sample 1958041 | NCBI WGS metagenome assembly ULTX01 (sample SAMEA4835747, study PRJEB28245) | human gut metagenome | biome: gut microbiome; material: fecal sample | place: Denmark | collected 2008
CCACTTTGACGTAGTTTAAGAGATGTAATAGAACTCTCATACATATATCCATTACCAACAGTATCACCTACAAACGCAAAAGGCGCATCACTTTGTATGCGCACGGGTGTAGGAACTTTGTACTTTGTTCCTAACAATCTAATTTTATTAGCAACTCGATATTCAGTAGGAAGAATATCACTATATTTCAACTCTTCAACGGGAGCAATAAAAGTAAGTTTAAGAATATCATCTATTCCATTTTTCTCAACGCTTTGTCGGATACGATTTGCAAACATAGTTTTAATCATATCCTTAACACGTTCTTTAAGTTCGTGATTATTAGGTTGATTAACCATGTTTGCAATACGAGCTGCATATTGATTAAGTGTTCCCATATCTTACTTATTTAGATTCAAAAGATTAGCAATAGTATTTTGTTTTTTCCAAATATATTTTTCATCATCAGGATTAAATCCTTCTACGATATTATATTCAAGAGAAATAAAACCAATAGGTGTTTCTTTAATAGGGTCTTTAATAAGAAAAGTATAAGCAGACTTCATACCTCTACTTTCAAGTTCATCTTTATAACATCTATCTTGAAACTTATATTTACTAACATCATTACAATAATGACGATTTCTAACAAGAAGATTATGAAATAAATAAGGAAAATTATTAACAAGAACATCCTTAAAAGATTTCTTATAAGATACTACACAACAATCATAATCTTCACCAACAACAGTGTATTTATCCATTTCTACACCATTAATGAAATGACCGCCATTATGAAAATAAGCAATATAAACAGCATTAGCGTGAATAGTATCTCGAATAAAAGCACATATCTTATCAAGTTCTATATAACAATTACTTTTTTCAATAGTAAGTTTTTGTTTTTTACGTTTAGGAAATAACCATTCTTTTAGATAAATACCAGCAATCGTACTTATGGATGTTATTATAGCTACTATAATAGCTGTATAATCGAACATAGATAGGCGTATAAGAGGATTAATATTAATAGGTATATTATATTGGGCTACTAACAAATATACGTTAAAATAGTCGATTTCCCACCATATTCACTATAAAAAAGAGGTGCTACATTAGTAACACCTCTCACCATTTCAATTCAATCTTTAACAATATAAATTGTTATATTACTAACAATTTATTTCGTTACTTTCTTACCAGTGGTCTTTTTACCACCTTTCTTTCCACCACATGCCATAGTAGTAATCATCTTAATTAATTAATGATTTTGTTTATAATCAGCACCAATCTTTTTTAGAATAGGTTTGAATATCCAACTCCAAGCAACTGGTGCAAGAATAGCAGAATTAATAAGAATTGTAGTATTCTCATATCCACCTGCTATATATCCTGCGGCAATAGCAAAACAACTAATTAGCATAACCAGTCGTTTAGTCCATGTGCCAACAGATTTATCACCATTAATATCATCTATTGCTTTAATAAGTATGTACGTTAAAACATTCACACAAAGCATAAATGATAAATCGAAATGAGTACTGAATAACTCAACGAAATGTCCTACGAGTTGTTCCATTTATCATTCATCAATTTCATCGACCACCATATTTCTTATTTGGAATATATTTTAAGAAACTAAAAGGAAACAATTTCTTTCTAAAATTTTTATCAGATTCTAAACTTCTTGCTTCACCTTCAAAACAAATATCTTTATAAGCTCGATTATAAGGAGGTAATATAAGTTCAATTATCCAACTAAAAACGTAAGCTAATAAAGGAAATATTGCAGTACCAAGTAACCACCACCAAGAAACATTTGTAGTAAGACTTAATATGATACTAATCAAAAAACTTGTAGCAAAAAGAGTAATTTGCTGATAACTATGAACAGTTTCATGTCGTTCAACAGTTTCAGTAATTTTATCTTTGTATTCAGTTCGTATGATTAACCACCATAATAAAGTCATACATAAATATCCTTTGAATGGTATGAATTTACAATAAATTTTAATCATTGAGTTTTTACAGTAAAATTATCAGTAGTTATCAAATTTCCAAGTGCACTAAAATCAGAATTCGAATCAATAGTTAATTTATTAATTTGATCGTCATCTAACGATTTAATTATTCCAATATCATATATTATAGAACTTGCCAAACCTATATGAGCAAGACGTTCAAATTTATATAGAACCAATTTTGAATCAATTATCGTAATATAAAATTTACATAATAGTCTATTACTGGAAACATTACTATATAAAGTATATGTACCAGGACCTGGAACTATACTATTAGCTGAAACTGAAGTTTCACAACAAGATGGAATATTTTCATTAATTAAAGGTACATAAGAATAATTCTTAATAATAGCAAGAATTATATCATCTGTTGCTGTTAAAGCACCAACATCGTTACTAAAATAAGTTCTAATTTCTAAATTAGATAATATATGAATTTCAGTTGCTATTTTACCATTACCATTCTTAGCAACTGAACTTCGGATAATAAAATACGGTATTACACTATTAGTAGGAACATCTTTAGATGTCGTTGTAAATAAATAATACGCATATCTTATATTATCAACTGTTGTATGAATAATACGAAATCCATCAATAAAAGGTTTTGTATTATCGCCAAATATAATAGTTTTATTATTATTATTATTATCATCAACCATAGGTGCTATATAATCAATAAGCTCACCAAACTGAGCTTGTGTAGGTATTTTACCTGTTTCAAAATATTGTTTAAACTGACTTTTAGTTGCCATAAATTTAATTGCATAATAAGATTTAGTTTAATATTAATATGATTTGTAATCTATCGAATATTAAATGAATTAATAATCTTATTATCAATTAAATAACCAGATTATTAATTTTATATTTTAGTATAAGTAAATCTTGTAGTTCCACTCAATACTATTGCTAAATCTTCATCAGAATTATCAAAAGCAATATCATTATGAACTATACCAGATTTAATAACACCTCTCCAATAAGAATCAGCATTATAAGAATGTTCTTCTTTAATAACATATCCTACATAAAATTTGTTACCATATTTAGCAGGAAAACATTGAAATGTTATATCAGATTCTTGTCCTTTTGTACAAATAACTCGTACAGTAGGATTTGAATTCATTCTATTCCATTGAATATCAGAAGGAATCGCATTAACAAGAGATATATCATCGGGACTATGTAAATCACCAATTTCATTGTATATATGTATCATTTGAGCATCTGTAAGAAAAGCCCAATTGATAGCAGCACCACCGTCAAGTGGTCTACCTTGATTACATTGAATAATTAAAAAAGGTACAATATTTCCATCAGAAGCATCATAAACACCTAAAAAGATATATGTATAATTATCATCAATAGTTACAAATCTATAACCCCAAACATGAGGAGCACTCGGATTATATAGTCTTAATGTACAGTCCCCCCCCTGTTAAATCATCATTCGGAATCTTACTTATCAAATTTTCAAAATCAGTTTGTGTAGGAATTTTCCCAGTTTGAAACAAGTTTTTAATTTGTGCAATAGTCATAGTAATAATAGTTAAAGTTTGACATATATTGATTAAACTCTAACTATTATTACTAATAATTAGAGTTTAATATAATAATTTTTTAGAGAATTTACCGACGTTTTCTAAATCAGTTGTAATGACTTCATCGGTGGTATTCCAACGTGTTTGAGAATTACCAGTACAACGATAAACATATAAATCATTGGAACCACCCAGATCAACATCCATTGCGAAAGCATAACCAACATACCATATACCATTTTGCAATACAGGATAAATACGATATGTTATATTGGTTGATTCAATGGTTCGAGGTGACGGATTATTATTAGTAGGTTGTGTGATATTAAACCACGCCCAACCAGAACCCAAAATATTATTAATTAAATCTATTTCATCAGCAGTATTAATATCGCCAATTTCAGATTTAAAACGCGTTCTATCTGTTTTATCTAATAAATGATAAGTTATATTAAAACTGGCACCGCTAACAGCATTATCTTGAAAACAAATAACTGCTACAAGATAATTACCTCCAAGTTCCTCATCCCAAGCACCAATTAAAAAATAACTACGATTATAATTATAAATATATCTAAGAGATTTAACATATAGTCTATCGGTACTATCTCCATTTCCGAAACCTATTGTTGTATCACCAGTCCCCCCCCAATGGCATACTTAACATACCATCAATAAGGTTGGCAAAATCAGTTTGAGTTGGTATAGCACCAGTGACAAATTTTGCTTTCAAAGCAGATTTGGATAAAGCCATAACTTTTGATTAATTAAGATTAGTAATAATACGTTTAATTTTAGCAAACAAACTTTCAGATTTAGTTTCTGTTGCAACTTCAGCAGGTTCTTCTGATAAAGTTTGAACATCATTAGAACGAGTATTTGGTGTACGACCAACTTGGAAAATATAGTGGTCAACACCATTACCTTGAATCTGCATATAACCAATACCATCAGGCCCAGCTGATTGAGTAATAGTAACAGATTTAGAAGTAGCTCCAGAATATGAAGCAGTTACAATAGCAGTTCGAGCTGCAACATTATTCTTTGAAGCTGTAACAGTAGTTCCACTTAGTGTAAATCCAGTACCACTAATTGCTAACGTTGGAGTTGCAGATTCAGTAGTAGCTGTTCCAGTAGAACCTGATGTATAAACAGGAGTTTTAGTTCTCGTACAACTTGTTGTAATAATAGAAGTTCCACCTGATGCAGCAATAGTTGTAGGATTTGCTGTAATACCAATATTCCAACTACCGTAATTATAGGATTCAATCTTGTTAGCTTCTTGATAAATATACATTGTTCCACTTGTAGATTTACTATTAGCTGACCAAGTAACAGGTTGACTCTTTATAGTAGTTTGAGAAGAAACAGTGGTTCCTTTTGAAGATGCAGTAGCTTCAATAGAAGCAATACTCGGTGAAACATTATTTGTTCCATTTGAAGCATTTTCAGTTGTAACATTTTGTGTAGAACCAGAATCATATTGATACGTAGTAATAGTAGCAGACTTGCTCCAATTTTGAGTACCATTTCCAGCTTTAGCAGTAGCAGAACCACCACTTGCAGGAATCGTAGCATTCGTAATTGTACCAGCTGTTATATTACTGTATGTATAAACACCACCAGAAGTAGATTTAACAGTTTTACTGTTTGTTATACTCTTAGAAGCAGTAGCTGACTTAGAATTATCTCCGTTATTTACAGCTTTTATAGTAATAGTATCAGTAGTTTCATTAGTTCCCATACTACTATGAGTAATCGTATTTCCAGATAAACTAAATCTACTATTACCATTAACAGTCATAGAAATTGATAAACTACCACCAATGCTTCGTGTTTGATTTGGGCCAGTAGCACCCGAACTATACAAAGCATTATAAGTTTCAGTATTAGTAACAGAAGCACTTACAGTTGCAGAACCACCAGCTGCTGTCAAACCACTACCGATACTTATAGTAGGAGTTCCATACGCAGTAATTCGAGGATTGTAATTACTATTAGTTACTTTATTTTCAGCTTGATAAATATCAACAGTTTTATTAGCAGTTACACTACCTTCACCAGTATAAGTTACAGCAACTTGTCCAACCTTAGTTCTTGCCTTAACTGTAGTTCCAAGAGAAGAAACTGTAATTTCACTTGTTTTTGAATAGGTAACTGTACCAGCACGAGTCGAACCAGATGTATAACTAATTGTTTGCGACATATTAGAAATACTGGTTGAAGAAGTTCCACCAATTGCAGGAATATCAGATGCTGAAACAGAACCACCTGTTAAAGCACCATAAGAAGCCTCATTGGCTTCTTGATAAATAGTAATAGTTGATGATACTGTTTGACCATCAAATGTATTTGAATATTTACCAGTTACAACAATACTTCTCTTACTACCAACAGTTGTAGTTCGATTGCTTGCAGTAACCTTAGTACCAGATATAGAAAATCCAGTAGCACTTCCTGATAGAACTGGTGTAACATTATCTGTACTAACTAAATTACCATTACGATATGTTTTAAATACAGCTGTAATATTTGCAGTTCCACCTTTTGCGGCAATTTCAGTATTATCACTACTTAATATTAAATCATATGTATAAACAGATGCTTCTTGTTCAACAGTAAGAATAACTTGTTTACTGGAATCTTTTTTACACTTTCCAATAAACTTCATATTTCTTTTAGAAGTACCTTTTTGAACAGGTGATGAAATTTTAACAGTCTGATTTCCTTGAAAAGAGGGAGACTCAATATTAATTGAATCTCCACTCCCGTCATTCCATTTATTAGTGATAACACTCATAAATGATTAATTAATTTATTCAGCAGGTTCGAATGTCCATTCGTCATTAGACAGAACACTCAGAGTCTGCTCACCACCACCCTTCGGAATAGTAACAGTTGCGGTAGTTGTACCCTGCGAATTAAGATACAGATAGCTGTCACCAAGAGCCTGAGTAATAGTAATAGTTTTAACAACACTCGCACCTTCACCCTTGATTTCAAGAGTTGCAGAACGAGCTTTAATAGTTTCATTCTTCGGTACAACAACAGTAACATCATAAGTATATGCTCCAGTAGCACCGGGGTCACCAGTAATAGCAGTACCAGATGTAGCTGTTGTACTACCATTAACTTTAAATGATGTTACATTTGCAATACCGAAGTTAGTTTTCCATGTAAATGTAAGAAGTTTCGAGTTAGACTTACCAGTTACATGAATTGTTTCACCACCTTTAGCAACATTAATAGTTAAACCATCGGGAGTAATAAATTCGTCATCAGCCTTTTCAAGAACCGTGACTGTAACTGCGTTAGTCTTTCCGATAATCTTACCGGGAACTTTAGTGCTTCTATCTGCACGACCCGTATAAGGATTCGCAGAATTAATCTTAATCTGTGCATTTCCAGTACCAGTTTTAGGAACCCATGATAAATAACTCGGAATAGTTGCCATTTGTTTTTTTTTTTGGTCGATTAACTATAATAACAAACTAATTACCAAATTCCCATTCAGCTGTATCACTTGCGAAAACAGTTATGGTATCATGATAATTATTATCTTTATTTAGAATAACAAGAGTTTTATCAACAGCTAATTCTACAACAGGTTCATCTATTGGCCAAACTTTTTTACCATTAAGCCACATATCAAGAACCTGCCGACGATTACCATTAAGCATTACGACAGCTTCCGTAGCTCGTTCAAGAAGATTAAGTTGTGCCATAGTTGTAGATTAATATTAACCTTGCGGTGTTTCAAGAGCAGTTACACGACTTTCCAAAGAAGTATAATTACTCTTTAATGTACTTACTTTACCACTTAAAGTAGTAACAGTTTCTTGTAATGTATTAATAGTACCTTCAAGAGTTTCTACTTTTGTTTGTAATTGTTGAACAGTTGAAGATTCAGCCTTAGTGGCTAAACCTTCAACTACAAAAGTAATTAACTTCTGAAAAGCACCAGTTTTCGGAGGCCAGTCTAAGGCATAAAATACTTTGCGAATTACTGATTCTTTCATATCATTAAACCGTTAATTAGATTCGACATTACCAACCCTAAATATAGGATGTTTAGTACCGTCACCTTCGATTTGCATATAATCAATACCGTCCTCAAAACGAAGAGTAACAGGTATGATTAAAGATTCATCACTTTCAGTTTGAAGAGTAACATCAATTTCTTCAGTAATAAATCCAGTAGCAACAAATTTGACTTTAATAACAGTTCCCGGTATAGCAGTATAGTTAAATCCGATATTTGCTACAACAGTTCGTAAATCTTGAGGCATCCATTCACCATCAACTAATACAGAAGCAGCAGTAACTGTTTCAACTGGTGCATTCTTTTCAGTAACAGCGAATACAAAATATTCCTTAGTTGTAGGTTGAGGAGGAGTTTCCTCTGTCATTACGACTTTAATATCAATCGGTTCTGTACTACCATCTTCTAAAACAATATCTTTTTCAGTATCGTTGTATCCGGTAGCAGTAAACTTAACACGAATAGAAGTTCCGGGTTCACCAGTATAAGCAAATCCCATTGCTCCACCTTGTAAAGTTTGTTCAACCCAACTATTATTATTCCATAAATAACCATGAACACCTGTTGTGATATTAACAGATTCCTCAGTTACAGCATGGATATAATATTGTTTAGTAGTAGGTTCAGGCGGAACCTCTTCAAGTACAATAGTAACACTATGTTCACCAGTAGAATTAATCGTACCAGTTCCAGTGTTAGTTATATAACCAGTTTTAGAAGCTCGGAAATCAACACTTGTTCCAACTGGAGCTGTAACAGCCTCAGATTTACCAGCAGTCGATTCATCATTATAGAGAGGTTTCCAATCACTTTCAGTACTGAGTTTATACTCAAACGTAACACCGTCTAAAGCAGTAGATTCAGTATTTACAGCAGTTGCATAGATAGTACCAGATTGAACTGGAACTTTATCCATTTCAACAGTAACTTCTGCGGTAGGAATTGCATAAGTTACCAGTTGTTCAACCTCTATATAACCCGACGAAACAAACCTTAAAATTCGTCTCGTATTGATATCTCCTGTGAGTTGTAGCGGCGTATCTTTTGTAACTTGACCTAATATACCACCCGTGTCTTTATCATAGACGTATGCGGCTATTTTGGCCTTTGTTTCGCTATCAACTACCGTAAGACTTACAGCACCTTGTTCAACTGGTAGAGCTGTAAGAGTAATATCACGAATTATATTCTCATCTAACGTAATACGCTCTTCGTAAGTTTCATATCCACTTGCACTAACCTGAATTAAAATATCACGCGAGTCATAAGTTTCATATGTAAGAGTACCAGTACCTTGAGCAATAACTACATTAGAAGGTTTATCAGTAAATATAATTAAAGCATTATTAGGAGTTACATTTACAGTTAATGTCTTTTTAGTCTTAGGTGTAAGAACAACGTTAATCGTCGTATCTTCAACACCTACATCGGCATAAACATCTTTTGTAATGTAATTCTCTTTTTCTACAATATAATGTAAACGACTTTGAATTAAACATTCAAGACTTGCACTGCCAACACCTGCTGATTCTTTACCTTCCGAATTAATCATTCGTATAGTAGAATCAACCGGAACAGCTTCAATCTTAATTGTTATATAATCTTCTTCATTTCGAGGAATACGAATCCAAAGTGTACCATCTTCAAACGTAGTAGGAATCTCGCTTGTAACTTCAATTTGATTAATACTATTGCTACGAACATGATTATTGTGTTCTACAACAATACCATAAATCTCATTAATAGCATCTACAATACGTTTGTTATCAGTAACAAGTTCTTCAGAAGTTTTATCTTGCTTATTAATAAGCAAACCTTGAAGCTCTTGAGCTTTTTGTTTTAATTTCTCAATATCACTTGCAGCAGTTGGTAAACCAACTTGTGCGGCAGTAACTCTATGAGGGTTATCATAATTACGAATATGAGCATTGAAATTATCTTTGTCATTCTCATAATCTTCTTTATCAAGTTTCTTGTTTATAGCAACCCAAACATCTTGAAACTTTTTATTAACTTCTGTAACATGATTGTTAATCCAAACATTCAACTGTTTGAACCAACCTTTAACCCTATTTTCAAGAGCATCAATATACTCTTTTTGAGGTCGAGATACAGGTTTATCCATATCGGCAGTGTTATCAACATTGCCAAGACCAACTTGTTCTTTTGTTACCTCATGAGGATTAAACTTATTATTAATATGTTCAAATAAAAGTTTTGTAAGTTGTTCAACAGGATTTAAGTCCTCAGCTGTAAGCTCACGAACATATACTTGAACATCAAGAATCTCATTAACAGCATCATTAAAATCAAAATTGGTCTTTACATTCGTTCGATAAATCCACCAAGATTTACCCTCGTGAACATAAATACCAGTAAGAGTGAATATCTGATTACTTATGATACCTTGTACTGTAATTGTATGTATAGAACGAACAATCGGTACAAGTATATAAAGATACTGTTGAGTTGATTTAACCCACGGAACTTTATATTCATAATGTCCTACATCAATATTTCGAGATTCAAACTCTGTAATTTTTGCAGAACTAATATCAGATTTTTCAGTTAGCTTAAATAGAGCACTATTATCGTAAGCAGTTACATTAGTTAAGTCTATTTCAATCCTCTCTTTTGTCCTATATAAATATAGGTGGCCGTTCTTTCGATAGTACATATATAATGTAGGAACTGTTTTAACACCAGCACCTTCACCATCTACTGTACCAATATATTCTCCGGTTTGGCCATTATAAACACTCGGATATACACCATCTTCAAGTACACCGAGCGCTACAACATTTCGAAGATTAATTACTGCCATACCAAGAACAATAACGAAATAAATACTCCAACTACAAAGTTAATAATAATAGGATGAATTTTAAGACCAGTTATTGCTTTCTTTCTTGCAGCTTGAATACCACAAGTAACGATTTGATAAGCTAATGTAATCCATAAACTCATAAACCAAGTAACAACAGTAGCTTTAAATAAAATACCTACGACAGTAGCAATGACGAAACCAATAATAATATCGTCTTTATGTTCTGAATAATAACCACTTAAAAAAGTAGTTATTTTATTCCATATTTTCTTTATCATAATACTAATCGTATTTATTGTTATATGACGATTAATAATAATAATGGTGCAACTTGTATGGCTCGGCCTGCGGCCTCGCTCCCCGGTGGGGCAGGAGGTTGCACGCCCACTTGTCACATAACATTAGCATCATTAAGAGAATAACTCCTAACACCACAATTAATAGCATTAGGAGTTATCCTTGTGGTTACATTTTTAACAAATCAATTTCTTACTTAATGAGTGCCAATACCTCTTCAAGTGCAGTAATTGCAGAAGTTTTCGTATTGTCAATAGCAATAAATTGAGTAACCTGTAAACCCTCTGTATGTAAATTAAAGGGATGTGTGAAATCAGCACGAGAAGTAATTACATAAGTGTCATACATAACACCCTCGGTAGCTGTAAAAATATCACCATAAACACGGTCATATTCCTTGAAATTAGGATTATAACCTACACCGGCAACATCTGCTTCTTTCTCAAGTTTAGCAACTTGGTCATAAGTACCAACCGGAGTTTGATTCTCGTCACCCTCTTCAAGCGTAGCACGAAGAATACCATCAAACGTCACATAATACTCAAAACCTGCGGCACCAGTGAACGTAACGCTTGCTTCGGTGAAATCATCAATCGTGATGCTATCAGCACCAAAGCGAGCATTAATCTTAGTCAAAGTCTTTTCAACCTCAACTTTCAGACGAGCAATAATATCTGCACTTGTTTCGTCAATTCCGTTGATAGTTACGCTGGCATTGTAAACTTCCAGAGGATAACCACCAAACGAATTAATAGGTTTGCACGAGATAATAACCTCAGCATCGAAACCTTGATAACCAATACCACGATTAGCTACAAGATTCGTAAACTTATATGTTTTACCAGCAGGAGCAAGATATTTTTCTTTATGTTGCTTCGACCACTTAGGATTAATCCAAACGCCGCGTTTAACCTTGCCATCACCAAGACCAAGAACAAACTGCAACATCTCATCATCCTTGACATCCGAAGCAGCTGCAACGACTTTACCAGCCGAATTAAGAAGAACAGCTTGTCCGCGAGTCAGCTTGCTAACATCATTATTAGCAAGTGTTGTCAGAAAATCATTTGCGACAATTACACTTTTCATTTTCTATTCTAAATTTGATTGTTGTTTAACAGCACTAAAACTGTCATCTTTAAGAACAAGAAGAATATCGCTAACTACACTATCTATGAAATCAGGTGTAACTTCCATATCTGACATTTGGTTAATATCAATATTAAAAAGACGTGGTTTCTTAATATATGAAATCTTAACCGCATCAACACAAAAATCATCACCGTAATAAACAAACAACCTATCATCAACAAGTTCACTTATTGGATTAAGATGTCTATTTTTATTACCATAGAAGTTGTTTAGAGTAGCTCGAATATTTTCGGTAGCAATTAAATCATTTTCAGAAAACTTATTTCCTACATTTATAAACTCGTCATAAGTAGTATTATAAGTAATAACAGGAATGTCTGTATCATTAACTTTTAATGCAATTTCATCTTTTGCATTAGAAGTAATAATAATACAATCTTTATAATAACGACCAATTAGATTCTCCCAATAAACATTATATCCATTAGAAAGAGCTTGACGTAATCTATCACAAGTTAAACCTGCAATTTCATACAAATCAATCTTATCTGAATCACTATCATAAAGAGAAAGAATATCTGAAATATCAATCTCATTCCCATTAACAATAATTTGTCCATTAAATTCATCACCAGTTAAGGTAATTTTAGACAAATCAATTAGATGATAATATAAATTCTTAACTTCATCATCAGGATAAACCTCATGTAAATTCTCAACAAGTCGAGCTTTACCATAAGTTAATCGAGAAGTAGAAGAAATAAGTTTTAGATAATCACCCGGAAGAATAACAAAAGCTCTATTTGGATAATCCGTATCTTGCTTATCACGTTTAAGTTTAAGCCACGGTGTTTCACGCTTTAATGATTGAATATCATCTACACGTTTTTTACTATCTTCAAGACCTTCGCCTTTGTAATTAGTTTTCCTATTTGATTTAGTTTGTATATATTTAACGGCAGCTCGATTCAGCATCATATCAATAAACTGAGGAGCAATACTCCGATGTCTATTAGATGTTATCTGCTGTATTCGTTGCTCTATTTCGATGTGTAACTCTTTTACCGTTTCATACATGACTAACCTTTCAAACTACGATACTTCGCATTCCACTCGGCAACAATACCTTTGTTGTTATCATTCGAGAAATACGAGATAGCATCATTAATATTATTACCAATAACATTTTCCGGATTAGAAGCATCGACAATGATAGAACTATTCGGAAGTTGTCGAATAATATTCATCCAAAGATAAATAGTAATCTTAGCTTTCATCTCCAGATGTTTATCATCAACAATACTAATAAACTTCTGCGGGTCACTGTCAATAAGTTCAAGAAGAACAGATTGCTTATCATCGGCAGTCATTGCCATAAATTCTGAATAATCACCTACGCTACCTGTCGATACAACAACGTTGTCGATAAGTGCGCTATTCGGATTATTAATAAGCTCCGTATATTTCTTGAGAGCATCAGTGCGAAGTTTCGTCCGAGCAGCTTTGAGTGCTTTACGCTCACTATCCGAAGTAAGATAAAACTGAATATTGACGCTTTTATTAATGTCTTCAACCTTATTAGCAACTTTACTACTTAAAAGGCAATATCTCCAACTAATATAATCGGGAATATTAACAAAAGTAACATACTTATAAAGTTCCGTTTCATCAAGTTCCTTAATCCGTTTCAGAACAATAGCTTCAAGTTCCGAACCAGTTTCATTCTTAATCTTATCAGCTTTTTTAAGTTTACCAATAAGTTCGTCGATATTACTTTTCAGAGCAGGATTACCTAAATCTAAAACGTAAGAAGTATCGAACTCTAAGCCATGAACAGGAATCTCAAGAAGAAAATCATTTAAGTATGTAGTGATTCGTTCTTGCCAAGAACTATCAATAGGAGATACACCAACAACAGTAGGAAGAAGAACTCGCATTTCCTCACTACGGCTCAGCAGTTCATTAACAGGACGAATAGCAGAACCAAGACGAAGAAAGTCAGTTTTAAAAGCATCTTTATTCCGAAGTTCAAAAGAAGAAGGATTGTTCCTCCATTCAATACGAACTGAACGATTAACTTTAATCATATTTTTAACATTTTAAGTTATTCAATCTTTTATATGTTAATGAGTAGTAATAACCTTTCGATTATTACTACTCAAATTGGGTGTTTAGTTCAGAGCTAAATCAAGCCAGAACGAAGTAGTAGGATTATCAATATTGATACCCTGCGAACCAAGAACTTCATAAGAAGCAATATCCTTCGTATCCGACAGTTGAGTACCACTTGCAAGTCCCCACGAAGCAGGCAGTTCAGCCATACCTTTATAGACACCTACTTTATACTCACGACCCTCTTCACAAACAAACTTAATATTACGCTCACCATTCGAACCCATAGTATGGTCAAGGAATACAGCACTATAAGAAGTAATAGGCAGACCTTGATACATATTACCGGCTTCACGGTCACGACGAGCACGAATACCGTGGTCAAACATATCAACAATCTTGACAGTAAGAATCTTACCATTAAACATTTTATAACGGTTAAAATACTTACCATAAGACATCATTTCACCATCACTCTTAATCTCGTTATCACCAAGAGTTACAAAGTAATTCTTAAGACGAGCATCATAGTAAATAGCATCATTGAACATTCGTGCAAAACCTTTACCGCAATAAAGAACAAGTTCCTCAACGGTAGAATCAATACGATTATCAAAGATACGAGTAATGATACGGTCGAAACGATTAAGTGTCAAAACAGAATACGTTTCATAATTACCAACGGCCTTGAGAATATCAAGGACACCAGCACCACGAGGAATTGCCTCATTAGTCTTTTCATCCTTTAAGTGGATAATACCATTCGAATCGCGGTTGTACTCCGAGAACCACAAGTCCTCTTCGAGCATCTCGCGTCGCATGATTTCCCACATCTTCATTTCGTAAGGCATCCACAGACTACGCTCACCACCAGATGCAGTATCAAAGGCAATATTAACAACCTTATTACCCATATTACCAGCAATCTCTTTCGAGAAACGGTAGTAGCCATACTGGTTGGTTGCCTTGCTGAACGACTGGTTATTCGAGCGGTTTCCGTCAGACTTGCTACCCGGAATAGTCGAAGCACCTAATGCCCAAATAGCACCACTAATGAAGTCTTTTGCAACAGCATCAGCCGAGATAGGAGCACCCGACATATTGGTAAAACGATAAACGTATCCACCAGTCGAAGTAGCAATACCCTCATTCTGAATACGCCATTGCATACCAGAAGGAGCAATAGCCGTGTGCTGATAAATAAACCAATTATCCTCCATTTCAACCTCAACAGTTCCATAAGGCTGAATAGCAGTTTTATCAGATACCAGCTTTTTCAGACGAGAAGTAACACGCTGGCGAGGAGCAATTTCCCAAGTATATTGAGTATCACCACCATTCAGCTTAACTTTTGTTGTAACAGCACCTTGACCCTCAGTAAGAGTAAGAAGAGGATACTTGTCACTATCCTTACCCCAAAGATAAGTAAGATTACGATTAAGTTTAACAGGGTCAATCAAATCAAAATTCAGAAGCATATTAGCATCTGTATATTGATTCGAGTCAAATTTTACAGTTCCAATTTCACGCATTGTAAATTAGATTTTTGGTTAAGTTATTATTATAAGGCAAGAACATTTGCTTTATTTAATAGGTAAAACAATTTTATCATCCTTTGCAGTCTTTTGAACTCTGGGATTACCATTGTTTTTACCAGTCTTACTTGCTAATGAACGAAGACGTTTAACTTCTTTTTTAGCAAGTTCAGCTTTAATCAGTTGGTCAACTCCACCATCAAGATTCATAATAAATCGCATAGCCAATTCAGCAGGATTAGAAAGACGATTAATCTCATCAATCTGTGCTTGACTATAAACCATTCCATTAATCTCTTGAACAGGACGAGAGAAGTAATCAAATAACTCTTGACGAGAAACAAGTTTCTCACCATCAGTTGTCTTAATTCTCAGACCTTCTTTCGGAAGAGCGTATTCTCCAATCTGACCTTTAACAACAATTAAATCATAAAGACTACCCGGTGCATTATGAACTTTGACAGTACCATCATCTTCATACGAAACACCAAAGTATTTAATTTCTTTTTCAAGTTCAGCCTGCATTTCTTTGGCCTCACGTTCACGAATTGCTTTAATCTCACTCTCTTGAGTTTTACGCAACCAATTAAGACTTTCAGTTGCATCATCTTTAAGAGTATTATTTGCTTTTGCAAACTCAACAATTCGTTTGGCACGTTCCGGAGAAGTACCTTTTTGAATTTCAGCTTTATAGATTAAATCAGCAAGTAAGTTATCATCATCTTTGATTTCAACTTTACTATAATCTACATTTGCCGAATAACCTTCGATTGTACCGAACTTACTTTTATATTCAACAAGAGCTGCAATATCAGGATTATTAGCTAAAAACTCGTTAAAACCTTTTGCAAAACCCTCTCGTTCACCAAGAGCTTTTACAGCAGCTTCACGTTTAGCAAAACCCTCAATCGTAGGTTCAAACTTAACAAGTTCACCTTTCTCATCTTTAATAACAATGCCACTGGCTTTTGAAATAGCTTCGATATAATCACCGTCTAATTCATTAGCGCCTTCATCAGACATTGCATCAATTTGTTCCTTTGTGAACTTAATTTCACCGTTATCATCTACGGCGTTTCCGTTATCATCAAGTGTGTAAAGAGTACCATCAATTTCTACTTGTTCCGGTTCAGTTTCTTCTTCACCATTACCAGTAGAACCACCCTTCTCACCTTCTTCCTCAGCTTTCTTACGAGCAGCTTCCTCTTCAGCTTTACGTCGTTCTTCAGCTTCTTGAGCTTCTTTAGCTTCCTTAGCTTTACGTTCTTCTAATTCTTTACGAAGACGTTCTTGTTTTTGCTCCTGAGTTTCATCATCAGGTATAACAACTTTTTCAACAGCCATATTAGTATTTATTTATAGTTGAATATTATTACATGAACAAAGATATACTATATATAATATATTATCAATAATTATAGTAGTATTATCTTGCAGGTTCTCTTGCTCGCCGTCGATAATTCTCGGTCATCATTGCTTTAATTCTTTTTGTAACTTTATTCTATTAACATCAGAAGCAGTGTAACCAGATTGAGCAGCCATAGCTTCATCCTTATCTATATTACCATTTCCATTGGTATCGACTTTAAGTCGCATATTCCAAATCTCTTTTTCACCTTCTTGTTTAAGAACTTCAAGATTAATATCATGTTCTCTATCAAGAGCATTTTGTTGAGCTTCAAACTCTTGTTTAGCTGCTTCACGCTGACTAACAATTTGTTCAACTTCAGCTTGAGCTTGTTGTTGAACTTGTTGCATTTGAAGTTCATAATCTCGACGAGCTTGAATAGCTTTCTTAATATTCTTAGCAATAGAAGTAATATTATTATTTTCAATAGCTTCAATAGCAACTTCCAGTTGGTCATTCTGACCTGCACTAAATGCAAGTTCTTTCATCATATTCAGTTTATTCTGAACATCGGCATTATTACGAATGTAAATTCCAATATTACCAGAGAAATCAGAAGAACCATCAATATCAACTACAACAACTTTATTAGTTGTCGGATCTACATAAGAACCTCGTTTACCATCAATCCAAGCATACTTACTGTAATCAATATTTGCAACATAATCACGTTCACGGAAGAGATTAAAACATTCAAGACTCCAAACACTTCCGGTCATTGCTTGAGAATAATTAGATTCATTAACAGCCTTACCTGCATAATCTTTGGCATCACCAAAGCGAGCATTATTCATGTTAGCTGCTTCCCAAGCTTCTGCTTTCAAACCTTGTTTAAG
>ULTX01051488.1_pt1 | contig 17668 bp, 19 predicted proteins | sample 1958041 | NCBI WGS metagenome assembly ULTX01 (sample SAMEA4835747, study PRJEB28245) | human gut metagenome | biome: gut microbiome; material: fecal sample | place: Denmark | collected 2008
CGCGCCGCGGCGTAAAACTTATAAAATTAACGAACTATTGTAAATACAAGGGAACAAGTTTCCCACAAGAGCTTCACATTGATTGCATGTTTCAGTTTCAGGAAGATGAGGTCATAAAAAATGAACTCCGGAAACGCAATGTCTGGCGCTATTTCAGAAAATTTCGTACTTTCGGTATGCAGATTAATTTTGCGATTCCCCCAATTTCTCAATTTCGACGGTGGTTGGGGAAATTCTTTTCCCTTTTTCGAAGTTACGAAATTTTTATCACTTTATCAATCAGCTCATTGCGCAATTATTAAGCATTCCCCGATAGCCCTAAATTAATGATAATTTAGACTCTTATAATAATCCGCTATAGCTTTCATGTATTCCTCTGTCAGCTTAGGATCTTCAGACCGAACAGTATTCTGCTGGTAAAGAGCCGAAATTTGGTCAATAGTTCTCATCAGAATCCGTGTGGCTTCATTTATCATATTTGGAAGTTGCTCGTTTATTCTATTGTTCTGCGAATAAAACTTATTTCGCGAATTGGATGTTACAAAGTGACCATCAATCATATCTGGACTATAAATAATCACATCAGCAGGTTCGCCGTTGACGGCAGTATAATAAACGACACTCCTTAAATCCCAAGGTCCATTATGAACATATTCATTTCTGAATGTTTCAAACTTCCTTATTACTTCAGGATCTGTAAACAGCGATCCATTTTGTTTGAGAGACGGATCGATATTCTTAATATTAGGTTTATACATAGCATTTTCTTTTTTGCAATGCATATCCTTATACTTAGTGAAATCATATTGATCAAACATAAATTGCTCAATAGCAATTTTGGACAGAATATCAAAAATTGAAGTGAAAGATACAAATATGCTATTTAACAATATATGAGCTTGCGTTTCTCGTTTACCTCCATGTCTTGAGCCTGTTGTATATTGTTCTGACTTATATTTCATTTTACACGGCACCAATTTATATAGCTCTTGCATATAAAAAATCACTGCCGATATTCTATCTTGTATAGCTGCTACAAGACTCCACAAGTCGTAATAGTAGATGAACCTATTAAACACAGGATGAGTTGCTTTTGATCTTAATTTCTCGTAGAACTCCTTTGAGCAGCAACCTTCAGGGCTAATGCCATCATCACACACCCATTTGGGTATAAAAGATATAACCTTCCCAAAGTTGATATCTTGAAATAGAAAAGCATCTATCCTGTCATATAGTCCAATGATGTTAACTTCCGACAATTCTTCTAACAATTTCTCACATTCATAAACAGGGCGCAAGGGATCCTCTGCAACAGCCTCTTCGTAAGCATCCCAGTCAAAATCATCAGCGTTATTCTGAAACGATTTCTTATTATGAAATAAGGATTTAAAGAAAGACACTATTCCCATATACATACTTAGGGATTGTCATTTAATGTTTTCAATCTGAGCGAAGCAGCGTTCAATCCCTCCAACTGCTGCTTCCGACTCATCAAAATTTCAATTTATATCTATTTCCGTCCGCTTCGTCCTTGATTTGATACGTCGGAACACACTTTACTCTTTCTGTCTTCCGAACTAACCATCCTCTTCAACAGCCATTACCCTCGCAAGTTCTTTTCGGACAAGATGCTTCTTCTCAACGGACAAACGCTCCCTCTCCACAAACAATGTCTGTATTCCATTCTCTCGCAGTAGTCCCAATCTTCGGTTTCAACGTAGCACTTACCCCATCCGTTCATTTTCGCATCGACTCCAAACAGCCTCTTGCAACTTCCCAGAACTATCAGAGTCTTTTACCATTCAAGTATAAAGAAAGACTGCAACACAGTCTCGCCTCATCTACACTATCAGCTGCTTTTTCACTTTTGCGGGAACACCTGCTGCCATGCAATTATCCGGAATATCAGAGCAAACAACAGAGCCTGCTGCAATCACACTGTTATTACCGATCCGACATCCAGGAAGAACTATTACTCCAGCACCTATCCAGACATTATCGCCGATTCGTATCTCCTGATGAATTGGAGGGTATAATTTACAAAATTCATTATATGGAGCATTCGGATTCGCATTCGTTGTGAGTAATGTGCGATACGCCAGTGTACTATTCTTTCCAATGGTAATCCAGGAAGCCACAAGCATACACTCTGCGTTAATATTCACATTATCAGCACAATATATCTTACCCCCCCTATCTTTCTCACTCCATGGATTGAGATCATCACATTATCTGAAAGCACCCAACCACGCTTCTTCAGCATCACCCTTTGAATCCACCGTACAAAACTATATATAAGTCTGCCCATAATTCTATGGATTTAATTTCCCATTCTTCAACAATTTCCCGAAGTAGTAACTGAACTCGCCAAGGATGGCCCTTTTATCATCCTTGCAGAAATCATCATAAGCATCAAACCCGCTAAAAGAGAAAACTCGTCTTAACTCTGATAAATTCCATTTAAACTTAAGAATACGGCCAACAAGAGTAATAATGTCCCCCAATATCCACTTCGTTCTAGTGCCTATACGAACATTGATAGGCTCAGTATATTTGCCTTCCGTTGCCAATTTATAGACTACCCATGGAATATCAAATCCTGCGGCAACTGGTGTAGCCAAGCCCCCTGTAAAACGAGCATTAGTTTCAATATATGCAATCTTTTTGTTCTCCGCATCATAACGAAAATCCAAACCGCACACACCATGAAAATCTACAGCATCCATCAATTTCAGAGCAGCCGCTTCCAACTGAGGCATATACACTATCTCACGTTGAGTCGTGGTTCCACCTCCATCTGTTTTAGTTACCAATGCATGATATACTGAAGTCTTGCAGAAGCCATCCCATCGGACACAATCCACACTATAATCTGTACCACCAATCCATTCTTCCAAAAGGGTTTCCTCATCCTTATGTTTATCCATAAGTTTCACCAACTCTTCTCTATCCTTTGGGAAAAACACACCTTTAGCAGAATTGCCAATGACAGTTTTGAATACAACCGGATAGCTTTTAACTTCATCTATAGACTTATAAACTTCAGGCACAGGTACGCCTGCTTTACGAGCTATTTCTGTACTTTTAGCTTTATTTGCAAGCAACAACAACTTCTCTTCCCCTTCGTAAGGAATAATCAAATCTGCAGGGAACTCATCACGATGACGCATAATCACTACACTCTCATCATGAGTTGGCATCAGAACACGCGGCCTAAGTTCAGCCACTTTATCCTTCAGAACCTGCATAAAAGCATCTTCCTCTGTAAAAGGATCAGGATAAGTAAAACTACCCGTACAGAATTTAGACATGGAGCAAATGTTCCTTTTGCTCGTATCCGCCGCCCATACTTTCAACCCCTTCTGATGAAGTGACTTAAGTATTGTATAACCTACACGATTCCAACAGTAGGTGAGAATTACATCACATTGTTTATTCATAAATGTTTTATTATCGAATTGTATGTATTATCAACAGAATAATTGGCCTTCAAATACTCGTATCCTCTTTCTCCCATTCGTTCCATATCCGAAGCTAGCATCTTATCAACTGAAGCAGTGAACGCATCGACTGAGTTACTAGGGGCATAGTACCCAAAGTGGTTATCTTCGGCTATAGTGCCCATATCACAGTTTGGATCAGTAGCGCAAATCACAGGCATTCTGTTCTCCAGATAAGAGAGTAACCTGCTCGGGAAATTAGGAATAGTAAAGCGATAATCTAGGAAAATTAGCCCTACTTGACAGGCTCTTACTAGTTGATCGTATTCTACCTTAGGCAAACCATTCAAAACTGTCACCGAATCTAGAGTCTGCGATTTATACCAATCTTCCAATTTCTGATAATAAGTTCCGGATCCAACAACTAAAAAATGACAATCTTTTCTATTGGAATTTGCCTCTAAGCATTCAATCAAATAAGGAATTCCCTGTGGGAGGCCCAAATTTCCGCCATAGATAAATATTGGTTTATCTGCCGGTAATCCATATTTCTCAAGAATTTTACGACAGGAGCCCTTAAGATTGATATCTGAAGGGATAATCTCAATACTATTTGGTGCATGTTCTACCTTAGTCGGATCAATCTCAGGATTGTGTTCAATGATATATCTTACATTAGCGGGACTCATGCATCCTATCCAATCAGAGATACGATATAGTTCTTTCTCTTTATTTCGAAATACCTTATAGAGTACTCCTCGTAAGCCAGTTGTCCTCATCATACCGAGATCAACAGCATTTTGAGGGAAAATATCCTTTAGTAGCAAATAGGTCAATGACCGATCTCCTGAAATCGCCTTTGCGTACTTAATCACTTTATTGAATGTTATAGGGGGAGTACTATAAAGGATAATATCAAATCTCACAGAACCAAAATATTTCTTTAGAGCACTTTTAAACTGCCTCTCCAGCAATAATTGACCAATACCCTTCTCAATGATATTTGTCTTGGTCACATTAAGTGTACGGACGCCGAGACAATGTATCTTTCCCGTAACTTTTAGCTCAGTATGCTTACCTGTTCTCCGCTCATTTGGATATATGATATAGACATCATGTCCCTCATCACGGAATTTCCTCATTAAATCAGTATAAATGCCACTAGTTTCGATGTCTGTAAACCCTGTTGACATTGTTAGAAAAAGTATGTTCATAACACTTTTAGTCCTGGGGACTGTCGTATGTTGTCTCCAATTTGAGCGAAAGCGACGACAGTTCCATCTTTATTTTCTGCCTTCGTCTCATAATATTCACATTCTGGTATTGTAAGCCTTCGGAAATACTTCATTCCAAATTGCATTGTGAAATTCTTTTGTGTAAACTATCAACGATTTGTATATCTTACACTTTCAGGTATTAAATAGAGAGCAGTTACCAAGAGCTCCTAACCATTATTAAATTTTGCAAATAGAATCTCTAATTGTACGCGGGTAAATCTTTCTTTTTCAGGATATAGTTTCGACTCGTGTTCTAAAATCTGATCAATTGTCCAATAGAATTTTATGAACTTCGCTGGGACGCCACCACAGATGCAATATGGAGGCATTGATTTAGCAACTACAGCACCAGCCGCCACAGTAGTACCACGTCCTATTGTGACACCGGAAAGAAGCGTTACGTTGCAGCCAATCCATACGTCTTCCTCCACTACGACATCTTTGTCATATCCTTTGGGCTTATTGGCTTCAGTGATATCTGTTACATACAAACCAATTATGCGTGCATGATTACCAGTGTGGACTGTCAACCCTTCGGCTATGGCACAATGCCCCTTGCAAATAAACTTGGCATTCGGAGTCGAAATGTTCGCTTTTGACCCTAGGCATACATTCTGCCCAAAACAAATGTTTTTGGCATTATTAAAAGTATATGGAGGGGTAATTATCACATTATCAGCACATTTCGCAAATTGCTTCTTGCCTCTGAACAAGTTTTTGGCGCATGTTACAATCATCCAGCAATTGCGCACTAAGAGATTATTTTTTAAATGTCGTATCGCACTCATTTTTCCAGATGTTTATCAGTTGTTCCCAAACTTTTGGCATAGCATACATAATGTTTACACGCGATTTGGATCTAATCGCAAAAGTGTGTTTTAATTTTTCATTATCAATAAGCAAACTGACAGCGTTATAGACGTCATTAGAATTCTTGGGCTCGAAGCAGATACCACAGGGGTCTCCCTCAATATCAAGCATCTCTGGTATGGCACCCACATTTGATGATACGATCGGGCATCCACATGCCATAGCTTCTAATACCACATTAGGAAACCCTTCAGAATAAGAAGGAAACACGAATATGCCTGCTTGAAAGAATTCTCGAATTACATCTTCATGAGACACTTCTCCGACAAAGTTCAACCAGGAGATATCATCACTCGCTTTCTTGGCTAAGATTTGCATTTCCTCTTTAATTTCGGGAAGGTACTTGCCTACAATTCGCAGTTCAATATCAGGAATGCGGCCACAACCTTCAACCAGCTCCATCATACCTTTTGTCTTAAGCACATGACCACAATAAAGCAAGCGGCGCGGTATGCGTTCATACTTGTTCTCTGTTTGTTGAATTACGTTCATTATACTTAGTCCCAGTGGATTGGGCAGGTATGTCACGTTTTTGAATCCGTTTTCGTTGAGCGTCTTTTCCGACGGGCGATTCATCACCACCGGCACGTCGCACATATGAAGTACTTTAGAGAGAAGTCTCCACTCCCAGTTGCGTTGTTGTGCGAGTGTGGGAATACGGCCAAAATGAAGGTGGACAACAGATTTAATACCTCTTTTTTTTGCAGCACGTACAAGTAATAAATCGCGTATAGAACCTAAGCCTCCACTTGTGCATATATGAACTACTGATGGCTTTTCAGAGTCCATTAAACAGATGGCACGATGAACAGGTTCCATCTGATCATGGCAGCCATTGAATACTTGCCTAATTAGAGTTTTTGATGTTGCAGCAAAGACGGATCTATCAAATGAAACCGGTATCAGCTCCACCTGATTTTTACCAAACTTTTCGTAATAATCCACAATATAGCGTCCCCATGTGTTGATTCCGCCTTTTATCGCATCAGGCGCATCAGAGTATGGAGAGCAAAATACAACTTTCATCTGTTATTAATAATATTGATGTACTTATCAACAAATTCATTTTCATTGAGTAGGTGTTCCGCTTTTTTTCGCGAATTCTTGCAGAGAAGCTTATACTCGTCACTAGTTACATTCAAAGCTCTTGCAATAGCATCAGCAATAGATGAAGGCTTCGTTGGGTCGAATAAGAAGCCATTTTCACCTTCTGCAACATAGATTGGGTTATCACAAACGTCACTACAAATTACAGGTCGGCCACAGGACATCGCTTCACAAATTACGTTTGGAGTTCCCTCATAAAAGGACGGTAAACAGAAAAAGTCACAATTCCTATATTGCTCTTGAATCTGTTTCGACTTTGGCAAAAGTTTGATATAGTCTTTCAATTCAGTCTGAGCAATCAAGTCTTTGCATTTAGAGAGATATTCGGAGTACGCTTCTGTAATTCCGTACCATTCAATGTTGAACTTACAATCTCTATCCTTCAATAGTTTGGCGGCTTGTATGAGCCCTAGTGCGTTTTTGGGTGGCCAAAAGCTTGCAGCAATGACGATTAATGGGGTTTCTCGCTTTTCTTTCATGGTGTAAGCAAATCTATTCAAGTCGACAAAATTGCTGATTGTGGATAGTTTTGCTTCCATCCATGGATAGTGCGAAGCCAAAAAGTTTTCTTGTGCATAACTATTTGGAACAATATAATCAGCCCATCGATAAAAAAAGAATCTAACCCGCTCCTTTACACCTACGCTTTGACTGGTGTTACGTTCGCTAACGATAAGGCGGAATTTACAACCAAGTGATTTCGCGACACAAGATATTAACGATGGGGTTTCCTGATAGGCAATTACACAATCAGGACGCTCTTTTTTTAAGTATGTTACAGTGGACAAAATCCTTTTCTTTGCTTTGTCCGCTCCAGGTATCAGTTCATTCTTTATTTTATTGTCGTCAAGAAAAGACTTGTAAAAGTCAAAATGATGATAGGTACATACTTTAATATTGTATCCTTTTTGTTGAAGGAGAAGTGCCAATCCCACCAACTGCCGTTGTGCTCCGCCTGCACCTAGGCTATCTGTAAAAAGAAGTATTTTCATAAATCAATTTTGAAATTGAGCAAACTGTCAAAACCGCTCCCACAAAACGCCATATAAGCATATAATGATATAAAAATAAATACAATGATATTTCTAATATATGGAATCTTTGTGTTCTTTGCAATAATTGGTACCGCCAAGAATGATATAGATGAGTAATACATTACAAGCCGACCAGTAGGATTAAAGCCTATACCACAAATTGAAAGTATTAAGCCGATTACCAACGAAAGAAATAGAATTTTATTAATTCCATTATCTAGCACATGCTTTTTCAAAGTACATATGTATATCGCTAATTCAAATGCCATTAGTATAGCACCTGTAGCATTCGTGCGTGCGTCACTGTTTATATACGATGAGTATCCTTGCATAATTTCGCTACCAACATTCACAAGCAAATATGAAAAACTGAAAAACATAAACAACGCAATTCCTAATATTGCTAGTACGGTTTTCTTTGTACCTTGCACGTGATAAAGAAAATATAAAGGTAATGCTATGATGGCAGTTTGATGAATAGAGTACGCCAACAATATCATAACTAGGTATTTCCATATTTTCTTATCTATTATGTATTTGTATGATAAGAAAACTACTAACATGGCTAGATGTTGTCGTATTACAAAGATGGATTGATTGTATGGACCTATTGTCAACATAATTATCGATAAAATCACGTAAGGAGAATATGTCATTATGATCTTCAAATAACCGCCAATCCACAAGATACCATAGACGAACAAGAAGAATGTGAAGGATGACGAAATATATGCACCTAATTTCATCAAATATCTAAACCCTATTTCGGGAATTTTTACATAATTGATATCAGCGACAGATATTTTAAAAAAAGCAATATCCTTCAACTGATCATATCCCCAACTATATGGCTCCAAATCAGGCACACTCTGGATATTCACAAAAGTGCGTAAAAATAGCAGTAAAATAGCACTAATACCCATGAAAAATGTAGTCTTTTGTCTTGTCGGCCTAGGAAAAGAGCAAATACAACCAAGTATTAACAGAATTATAAAATTAACAATCAATATATGCATAAATCAAACAATTAGTTGATTTTTAATAATCCATTCAAGCATTTTTCATTAAATGCCTTCAGTCTGAGCAAAGCGATTAACAATACCTTCATCATCAGCGTCAGAATCTTAACAATCACCTTTTATAACTATTTCCGATTAGTATCTGTTTTCAATGACATGGGTGTAGATTCCACATTGATCTGATTGTTCCAGTATCAGGCAGCCGCCAAACGCGCCCTTTGTTCTATCCTGCCCGCCAGTTGCACCACGTTTGCCGTGTGGATGCAGAAGAAGATGTAAAGGATTTCCGTCCGCTTCGTCCTGGCCTTGACCCTTCGGAGATCGTAGTGCTCTTTCTGTGTCCCGAACGAGCCTTCCATCGCAGTCGCCCTCACTCTGGCAAGATCCATCATTATGTCGTCCAACAGCTTGTAGTTTGTCAATGGGCGTGTCGGATCTATTATCACGTCGCAGAATATCTGGTAGTGGATGTTGCCGTTCGGCTGTTCCATCAGTTTCGGGCAGCTGAGTCCCGTGTACATCTTCAGGAACATCAGGGCCACTTTCCCTTCAGGCGTGAAGAACGACTTGCGCCCAAGCTTCGGCCTCATGCTTTTCCTTACCAGATCGAAGTTCTCTGCCATCTCGCGAAGAGGAAGCAACTTCTTTATCCTGCCCAATTCGCTCTTTTCGAAAGTTGAATAGTAGAGCTCGTAAAAATTGAACTCCGGAAACGCAATGTTTGGCGCTATTTCAGAAAAATTTCGTACTTTTGACATGCAGATTAATTTTGCGATTCCCCCAATTTTTCACTTTCGTCGGTGGTTGGGGGGAATTCTTTTCCCTTTTTCAAAGTTACGAAATTTCCACTTTGTCAATCAGCTTGTTGCGTAATTGTTGGGCATTTCACGACAGTCCCTAAATATTCTTTTATCTGTTTCAAAATCAATTTAGTATATAGGATAGCCCCGATTGTATTCATATGAGTCGCGTCGTTAAAATATTCTGGATGTTTAATGAATTCTGGCAATTGAGAGTTGTTCAAGAATAATGCTCCTTGCTTCTTACATATTTTACGCATCTCCACAGCGGATTCATTATTCTCATCACATATCCGATACATTGGAGAATCTACGACTACGACCTTAACTCCTTTTTCTTTTGCACGTGAAAGAGTGGCACTGAAACGATCAATTTTGGTAAGGCTCAGTCCCGTATAGTTGTATGCTGTCGGCTTCAGTTCAAGAGCTTTTCTCAACGTTTTCGGCTGTAGAGGCAGATAACCCTTCTCTGTCTCATCCTTAAACGTTTTTTTTCCATAGTAGCGCATCAATATACGGTGGATTACAGAATTGTATTGATATATGCGGCTAGACAGTCTGGCATATTCGGTCCAAGGTAATTCTTCTTGAATGGCAGACGTTACCCACTTGTTACGTTTATAATATGGGTAAAGATTCTCCAAAGGGTCATCGAAGCCATCAAATAAATAATCAGTGCCATTTTCCCAAATAATCATTTTGGGGGAATATCTGTCAAGTATAGAGTTCACCACACAACAGTTATAACTGAAGAAACAACCATCACGAGCGACATTGTATGCCGGCACTCCCAATGTGTCCTCTATTATCTTTGTAACATAATGATGAGAAGCTCGTGAAGATCCTACGACTACAACAGGCGATTCTACGTCATATAGTGAAAAGTATGTCTTTCCCGCATCTCCTTGATTGCTTATTTGTGGAAGCATCCAATCCATTACTTTACCTATAATATTATCTACAACAATTATAGATATCAAGATTGTGAGGCATGCAATGCAAAATCTAGATAAACCTTTCTTCATGATAATACTAGAATTGGAAGTAAATAAAAGAACCGCCATTCAGAACACCGAAGGCAAGTATATAGACGATCAACATAATAGCAGTTAAATAGCGTACTACCATAAATCGAGAACTTAGCAAGTGCATGTTCAGATGCTTCTCTTTGACGAGGTCATAAATGAAAATAATAGCCATGGCAACAAAGCCCATCAGGAGAGTATTTGTGTCAAGGAATGGCTTTCCTGGTTCTGTAAATATTTTTTTGAAGATTTGCATTACATCGCCGAGGTTGTTAATACGGAAGAATATCCAAGCGAAATTGACGATTGTAAATGTTATAATTATTCTAATAATGTTTGACATCGAAAACTTGTCAGAGAGTTGTTTGATCTTTTCACCATATACCAATCGCTCAATTACCATACAAACTCCATGCATCGCTCCCCAAATGATAAATGTATATGCGGCTCCATGCCAAAGACCTGATATCGCAAACACAATCAATGTGTTAAGAACCCAACGGGCTTTGCTGCAGCGGTTGCCGCCTAATGGAAAATAAATGTAATCACGGAACCAAGTTGTCAGTGAGATATGCCACCTTCTCCAAAAGTCTGTTACAGTCTTTGCAAAATACGGGCGGATAAAGTTAGTTTGCAAATCTATACCTAAAAGCTTTCCAAAACCTATAGCCATTAATGAGTAGCCTGCGAAATCTGCATAAATCTGGATGCTATAAAGAATGCTTGTTATCAATAACGTTGTACCATTATGTTGAGCGATATTTGCGTAAATTGTATCCACGTATATGCCCAATCTGTCTGCTAGGCATAATTTCATCACCCCCCCCATAATATTAATTTACAGGCACTTATTGATTTGTCAAAATCAAAATTACGTCTGCTGAAATATTGGGGTAATTGTTTTTGGGCACGACTGATAGGTCCACTCAATATGCTCGGAAAGAACATGACATAAGCGAAATATGCGAGTGCGTCATTGGTCGATTCTACCTTATGCTGATAAACGTCAATGGTATAACTCAAAGCTGTAAATGTGTAGAAACTAATGCCTACTGGCAAAAGTATATGTAGTGTTGTCACATTTACACTCATTCCCATAAGCGATAATGCGTCTGCAAATGATTGTACAAAAAAGTTGAAGTATTTGAAGAAGAATAGAATTCCTACATTGATAACGATAGTCCCAACCAACAAGAACTTCCGCTTTTTCGCATCGTTTGTATTATCCATCCATCGACTTGAAAGAAATGTGGATAATGCGGTAATTATGAGTAGTCCAAGAAAACGCCAGTCCCACCACCCATAGAAAACCAAACTCGCAACTACTATTAGTCCATTTTGATGTTCTTTGCGCTTACTAAACAATGTCCAGTGTAGAATGAACAATATCGAAAAGAATATAAGATATTCAAGAGATTGAAATGTCATTTGAATTTATTTCAAGTTATCAATTAGTTCCACATACGATTTCAAGAACGCCTCTTCTGTATTGCGCTGCAAGCAGAGCAGGCGATTAACGCTGCCCATTTTCTGTCTCTTTTCTGGGGATAATTCCAGCATTCTTTGATCGCTATATCCTGAGCGCTCTAACATATCAAGTCAATGAGATAGTTTCTGTTTTTCTTTAGTTTCTTTTTGGTAGTCTCAACCATCCTCCAAAAGTATCATCCCATTCCCGCGGAGTGAATTTCTCAAAACCACTGGAATCAAAAAAGGTAAACTCTCCGAAGTAGACCTTTTCATCTACGCTGTATAGGTCGATTCTCACATGAGGAAGTCCGTGTGATAATTTCTTTGCAACTTGTTTCATTTCCTCAAAAGTAGATGGAAGTGCTGGGGTGACAGGATTATTCATTCCTCCTTGAGTGAAGGGTAGATGATTTCCGTCCATGTCGAAGTAATCAAAGTACGTGCGATGTCCGGAAAACCTTTCGCTTGCCACCAAAAAGACTTTCGGCTCACTATTGAAACAATAGAATTTATAGTCGCGTAATTCGCCACTTTCGTCAACCATAAATTTCTCTGCTATTATTCTTGGCTTTACATTTTTATATGGCCATTCTTTAAGATGACGATAGATATTTGCTTTTAAGGAAGAGTTTAGTTGTTCGGCAGTGGACGCTAAATTCAAGTTATTCTTATCGCGACAAATGATTACGCCGCCACCTCCTCCACCGTTAGTGGTTTTCAAAACGAATCGGTCTGGAAGAGAGTTAAAATCGATATCTTCAAATTTATCCCAAACACCAAGTGTTGGAATGACATAACCCTTCCCCAGGATATTTTCAGCTATTGTTTTGGCTCCTGATTTATCCACCATCTGTGTGTATTCTGGCTTGCGGTTATATAATTTTAACCATTGCAGTTTTTCATTAAAAGTTTGTGGATTTTTAAGATTTAGTTTATATCCCATTTTTAGGCGGAACATTATCTTCAGATACAATGAATCTGGAAGCCACGTTCCGAAATGAGAAAGAATAGCCAAGCCTAACGTCTTTGGCTTTTTAATATAAGTGATTATATTTTGCATTCTTTGAATTTTTACGATATGTTTTTAAATTATATACGTTTTAGTCTTTTAACTAGTCTCTCTATGATTTTTTCAGTGCGAAAATCAATGTCAAATAATGGATTATATTCAACAAGGTCTAAAGACCTTACTTTATCAGTTTTTATAATTGCGTCCAAGATTTCGAATAATGATTCTTCCGAGATTCCTCCTACTTCCGGCACTCCAGTACCTGGTGCTAAAGAAGGATCGAGCACGTCAATATCCAAACTAATGTGGATTTGCTTGAAGTGAGACATGAATTTGCTAATGCGCTCTATTGTGTCTTGTAGATTTGAATTAATAAAATCACTGGACATCTGCGCTATATCATTATTCTGGAACAATTCCACCTCGTATGGGTCTAAACTTCTCGCTCCTACGTAAATAATGCTCCTAACAGGGAGCAAATGATGAGTATATCGACTAACATATTTACTGTCACCGAATCCCATCAAATAGGCCATATGCATTCCATGGATATGGTGAGTTAGAGAACGTTCGGCAATGTTACAATCACCATGGGCATCAATATAGATAACTCCAACTTCTGGATTAAAAGTTAATGCGCCAGATATAGAGCCCCAAGACACAGAGTGATCTCCACCTATAGTAACAACTTTATTACCTGCAGCCAATGCTGCGTTAACAGATTCGCAGATGGAACGGTTCGCATCGTCAATGACATTGAAATGAGGCATCAGTTTGTCATCTTCGTTGGCGTTCTCCGGAATGGATAGTTTGATTAATTCTGAGTCGCCCTCCTTATTGAATAGCTCAGCTATACGTTGAGCACCAATCTCTGTACCTTTTTTATTCGCACCATGCCATTGTGGTGCCACTATATAATCCATAAAAAATTAGTTTTTAGAGTCAGTTTCTTGAGGGCAAAGATAAACCTATCTAGATGAGATTCACAATTAATATTATTAAGCAATTTAATTTTTTTGTCATTTGAAAATAGCGATGGCAAAAATTTCATTGAAAACAATTTGTTAAGAACTCGATTATTATAAGGTTGAATCAATGGGTTATAGAATCCGATTGTAGATTCATAATAACGTTCAGACGATTCTCTTAAAAGCAACGCATTGCTAATTGTCTCATTGAGTTTCGCAATGTCTTTTGAAAATATAGTTTTATCTTGCGCCAAATCAACTGAAGCGGTTTCATTACATTGAGTATAAGGTATTAATTCATAATCAATGTTGTCATTTTCAAATTTCAGTTTGACCATATATCCCTCATTCCAAAAGCACTCCCTCTGTCCATCTTCATCAAAGCAAAAATTCCCCAAACCATAAAAAATGGGCTTATCATGATATATCTCATACCCCGAATAGCAATGCTGATGATGATTGACTACCGCATCTGCACCAGCATCGATGAAAAAGCGGTAAGTTTCTTGCATGCGTGGCGATGGTAGTTGATAATGTTCATGTCCACCATGCACGATGACAAGAATATAGTCTGCATTGCTCTTTGCTTCTTGGATAGCATAGAATTGATGAATTGGGTTCAAAGGGTTAGCTCCGGCTTCTGTATCTGTTGCTATTGAAAATTCATGTTCGCAACAGTTGATGACCGCAAGACGTTTTTCATCTTTTTCCAGGTATAGAGTTTTATTTGCATCTTCCAAGTTGTTGCCAATTCCTACGATATCAAGCCCCTGATTCCGGCAGCACTCCACCGTCCTTCGAAGCCCGTCTGCCCCATAGTCAAGGATATGGTTGTTCGCCATTGTTGCTCCAGTGAAACCTGCGTATTTCACAGCCTCTGCTGCTTCTTTTGAGCAACGAAGATTGGGACCACATTTTGGGATTGGCTTAAAACCTTCATCAGCTATAGGGCTCTCAAAATTAACGAACGAGAAGTCGGCCGATTTGATAATATTGCATAGATTATCAGGAAAAACTTCTGAAAATCTTTTTTCTTCTATCTGTCTGTTTTGCAAGTCTTGCTACTGGCGCAAAATCACCTACTACTAGCCACATATTGCTTTACTGCATACTTATCGACCATTGTGGTATATACCGTCCTGCGATTATATATCTTTAGCCACTGTATTTTCTCAGTAAACGTTTTCGGATTTTTCCAATCTATCCAATGCCCCATCTTAAAACGATAGCGCAAAGACAAATATAGTTTATCAGGTAGCCAACCGAAGAAAGTCCTCACGATAGAATCACAGAATTGTAATCTATTATGTAGCAGGTAATGAATGCCCCTATTAATTGATATCATGTTTATTGCGTTTATTTATTTCATGTTTTGCGTAAATAAAGGTTACCGTACCCAAAAGCAATCTGCTTATAAAGACAGTAAGTGCTGCCCCGATATATGATAGGCCGCTTACAAGAGGATATGACATCAACATCCCGATTGCAGAACAGATTGCGGTGATGTTGCGCAACTCCCTTTCCCTATGGACAAGTATCAGATAATTTGTTCCGTAAGTGTTTGACATCACCAAGAATATCATGGAAATCGCAAAAATCCTGAGGACTATTACTGACTCCGAAAAATCAGGGGATAGGAATATTCTGATTATCAGCGGTGCAGCCGCAAACAGAAGCAACGCTATGATGCAACCGGTAAGCATATTCATTCTTGCAAACACGCCTGCCTTGTCTATCCGTCTTGACAAAAACGGATAGAATGCCCTTGAAAGCACATTATGAAAGTTGGATGCCACCGAGACGAACTTGTTCCCTCCGTCATATATTCCGCTTGCCGCCGGCCCGGCGACAGCACCGAGGAGCATGGTGGAGAAACTGTTGTAAAGGTTCGGCATAAGATTGTTCAGAAACACGTCAGCGCTGCCTTTCATTGTTCCCCAGATATCCTTGAATCTTGGCTTCATGAGGTAGTATCCCCATCTCCTTAGTATCATCCACATCGAGACTGTTCCGCAGAGAAGATAACCAGCTGAAGTCAACAGCGGTTGGACAATATAGTCATCTTCCTCCCGGATGCAGGCAAAGACCAATACTGTGAAGATGAATTTAACCGCCAGATTGAAAATCGTCGTGTACTTCATCTTTTCCAATGCCTGGAAGAACCAATCCGGAAACATGATGTGCCCAGGCACCATCAGGAAAGTCACCAATATGATATCATAGTCTTCCCTGAAAGACGGAATCAACAGAATACATCCAACGAGGACAAAGAACGACATGAACGTCAACAGCAGCCTTGCCCACAAGACATTGGAAAAAATCTCGGACACCTTCGATCTCTCATCCCTGTTCTGGGCCACATCCCTTGTCGCCGTGTAGGTGAACCCCCAATCCACGATAGTCTGCACCCAGCAGATGATGGCCGACGCGAACGCTATCTTCCCGAATCCGTTTGTGCCGATAACCCTTGCCAGATAAGGCATGGTGATGAACGGAAAGACGTATCCGGCAACCTGTAGCAATGTCAGGTAGCCGATATTCCTCACCACTGTTTTCCCATCACGGCTTTCTCGGATTTTATCAGCGACGATCTTTAAAGAGGACATTGATTATTGAGCGATGATTTGGAGATTGACTTATTGCCCTGCCATAATCGACTTCAGGATTAACCTATTAAAAAATCTGCCGATTCTTGTCCTTAGCGACAGATCCGTGAGTGTCAATGACAAGGCTATTGTCACAATGTTGCCAGCCATGGGAGAGCATAAGGGTTGATACACTGTGCCATGTCTGATTTATAGTAGAGAAACTTGAGTATGAATTGTTGGAATATGTAAACTCCATAGCAGCAGCCACTTAACTTGATCAATAGATTGTTCCCGTAAATCTTGTTCTGGATTTTAGGAATATTTGCGATTCTGTAAAGCAGATACACTCCTGTCACCGAGATAATTATATTAACCAGACCATTCAGACCCAACAGGAATCCCTTCTCTATGAGTGTAGTGGCCTCGACATTGTCTTTGATGAACATACTTGCGCTGAAGGCTGTGAGGAAAAGTGTAGCAGGGAGCCACATGTTCACCATCGGTAGTTTGATTCTTTTCGAACCCATCATAAACCCAACGTAAAAGAATAGATAGTAAGTAGGAACACTGCCAAGGCCTAACGGCAACTTAAACAATAGATTGTAAGTAGCGCATACAAGAAATACCAACATTAGCCAAGGTTTGCATAGCCCATTTTTCTCAAGTATGTAGTTAATCACAAAGCACCAGAAAATCATGGGCAGAAACCATAAGCGACCTATTCCGTTTATTATTAACCATATACCCCTCACTATGGTACCTGATGCCAACATTTGACTGGTAGTAAAACATCAGCCAATAGGCAATCCCGTTAGTGGTCAATTTTTGGACTCAGCTCAAAGTCAGAGACATAGCCTCCACTCGACCCGTTGCTAGGCCAATTTTTGTCCGTTTTTGGTATTACTTGTTGATTATTTTTTCTCTTTTTTATGCTGGCAACAGTCTCAGGTGTCCAAGATGCTTCCTGCCGCCTGTCACCTCGTCCTCGAAGAAGTCTGTAGTGGTCAATTTTTGGACCCAGCTCAAAGTCAGAGACATAGCGTCCGCTCGACCCGTCGCCA
>ULTX01072197.1_pt1 | contig 17628 bp, 14 predicted proteins | sample 1958041 | NCBI WGS metagenome assembly ULTX01 (sample SAMEA4835747, study PRJEB28245) | human gut metagenome | biome: gut microbiome; material: fecal sample | place: Denmark | collected 2008
AAGTTGGAGACGAAAATACGTGGTTTACCGAATGCTTACGATGTTTGTCCATCAATGGTTTGGTATATAATAATTTTGTCATTCAATTCCATACCCTAACTCCCTAAACAGATTCAGCAAATCCTTCTTGCTTTCTTCTTCCTATTTCAGCAATTCCTTCATTTCAGATTTTTCATCTTTCCAATAGCGTACAATATCTGCAAATGTAATGATTAAGCATGAGAAAAGCTACAGTTGTATTTAAAAGAATCTGTCCAACCTTTTCCCAAACCCTCAAAGTCTTCACCCAAAAACCTCCTGTCGATTTTTACGTTTCCGCAGGCAGAAACCTACGTTTTCCTTTCGGAAAACATACGGCTCCGCACCAGAAAACGTACGGTTTCCGATAGGGAAACATAGAAAACGTAAAGACATATTCCCCATAATATACCCGCGTTTGAATAAAAAAAGCCGGAAGTTCCTTCCAGCCTTCAGCATATCATCATCAAAAACGAACCTAATCCGCCTGCATCTCAAACCGCCATTCCCCGGCGGAAAGCCTCAACTGCCGTTCGCTTTTCGTCTCGCCGTTCACACGCCAGCTACGAAATTCGGCAGGAAGTTCCACTTCGGCAGACGTACCTTCCGGCACCCGGAGATACATGGTTCCGCCGTGAGCCGACTTGTCCATTTCCAGCACGATGCGGCGGCCACCCGACAAGGGGACCTGCGTACGGATGAAATTCAGATGTGCCGGATGAGGAGCCACCCGAAAAGTCCGGAAGGCCGGTTCCACGGTCTCTATACCGGCAATGTACTGCGAAAGAATGGTCAGCGGGCCTCCGCTCCAAGCGTGATTGTAGGTACCGCCTCCGAAACCTTCACTGCCGATGCCCCAGCCTTCCCACAAGGTAGTCAGCGGACTTTCTATCATGGCGCGGTAACGCAGCTTCATGCGGTTCAAGGCGTCCTGATAATAGCCCATCGTGCAGAGGGCCTCCAGCACGTATTTCTCCATATACGGACTGGCGTGATACCACTCGGAAAAGAAAGGACGGATGACCGGATACAGTTCTTCGGGCAAGACACCCGACACGACGGCCAACGCCTGTACACGGTCGTCAGGCTTTCCCTGATAACCCGGAGAAACATAATACTTTCCGTTCCAGAACGTACGGTGGAACACTTTCCGCAAGCGGTCGGCAGTGGCGTGCGCCCAAGCGGCTTCTTCCGGCTCACCAGCCAACCGGTTCATCTCTTCGTATCCTTTCAGGGCAATCACGTACCAGAGATTGAACAGCAGCGTCATGTCCTTGTTCTCTCCCCAGTCGCCCCATGTCCATCCGCCGGAACGAGGTACGACCAATCCCAGTGAATCCGTTTTCCACACATGAATGTATTTCTTTACCCGAGGAAGTACGTCGAGAATCGTCTGACAATCGCCCGTGCCCATGTAGTAGGTCCAGAAACCATAATGGCTCACACTGGCCAGCATCTGCATGGGCAGTTCGTCCTTGTAGTTTCCGGCCGGTACGGGGGCAAAGATGGTGCTGTCGGCCCGCTGCCATCCCATCAGTTCATGAATCCCCTTGCGGGTCAGTAGGTGAGCTTTCTCGTCGAGGGCATAGAAGGCCTCGCCCAGTTCGTTCACCACGTCGCCCCACCACTGGGCACGCTCGCGGTCGGGACAGTCCATGTACGTGTCGCGCATGGTGATGTACAGCGTGCGTTGCGCCTTGTTCCACAAACGGGTCAGCATCGGGTCGTCGCAAACGAAACCGCCGGCAAAAGAGGTATCATATCCTGTTTCACGGTACTTCACGTCGAGCACCTCCACTCCTTCAGGGAGTTCATACTGCACATAGTGGCCGTTCATCCAGCCCTTGCATTCAAACTCCTGCTCGCCTTCTCGCGTGCGATATTCGGCAAACACATTGGGAGCCGAACCGCCCCAGTAGTTATCTGTACGGATACGGATGCACTTGCCGGCCGGAGCTTTCAAACGGAGGTAAGGGGTGACCTGTGCATTGTAAGGCAGATAGGCCCGCAACAGGGTATCGCCCTGCATCTCGGTGCGTGCGTAGGGTTTCAGGCCATAGTCTTTCCAGAACGGTATCGGACGGTCGACCAAGCGATTCCAGCCTGCTTTCTCCAACGAGATTTCGGTGGCTTTCTCCCATTTCTTATCGTCATAGTCGGGCGACTGGAAAGGAATGTCTTTGGCTGTATCGAACCCGATATTCGATTCTGGCAGACGATAATTGGGCTGTTCGCCTTGCGGCACATAATAGGCCGGATGCATCCTCACCCGCCATTTTGCATCGGGTTCCACCTGCTTTCCGTCGCAGGACAGAGAGAAGCTGATGCCTGCTGTAGGAGAATTGCGGTGGCTGAAACCGTCTTTGCCAAAATACCACACCAGCACAGCCATGGTATTCTTTCCGGCTTTCAGGGCGGGAAGTGAGGCAATGACATCACAGTAAGTATCCGAAGGGTTTGGCCCGCGTTTCAACCCTCCTTCCGATATTTGTAGTTCACCGTTCACCCAGAGCCAGTATTTCGTATCGGCAGCCAGACGTAGTTCCAGCGAACGAGGCGTTTCGTCAATGTTACCGTATTACGAAAACACCACCATGTGCCGGGAGCGGCCGACTCTTTTCCTTTCATGGTCCACACCTGTGCCTGTACATGTATCGACAGGCAACAGACTACCATACATAACCACTTTTTCATGCTATTTGATTTTTTACTCTACAAAAATAACAGACCTGAAAAGAAAACCATGACAAAAACAATGGTTTTTCTTCCAAAACAAAGGAAAACACTATGCACAAACAGCCCGCTCCTCTTCTCAGAGAAACGGGCTGCATATCATAGAAATAGTCTGGAATCAGTCGTCGATATCAATTACGCGCATCTGGCTGTCGAAAGTAATTTCCCAACGGTTGGAGAGTTTTACTTCATATTCATTGCGCTTGCGTTCAATCTGGATGATGGAAGCATCCGGATAATTGGTTTTCACATACGTACGGATGGCAGCAGGGATAATCTGTGAAGGAATGGCCGACTTGCATTTCACTTCTGTCCACTCACCCGACTTGTCAAATTCCACTTTTTCACCATTGGTGAAAATCACATCGTACGATTTGCTGAACAAATCACTGTCTTGTTTGGCCAATGCCACTTTTTTACCTTTAAAGTAAGTAGTGATGAACGTCTGGGCCTTGGTAGGCAACTGTCCCACCTGGATGGGCTTTTCGTTATCGGCCATTGCCACGGTTGATACAGTGAACACACACACGAGCAGGAAAACTAACTTTTTCATAATGTCTATTTTTTAGGATGAATACTTTAATGATTTATTGTACTGCAAAGATGAGAGGCAATTCTGAAAAGATTCTGAAGAATTACCTTTTTTCGACAAAAAATCAAGAAAGAATGGTGAAAATATGCATTCCGTCCTCAAAACGATAGGAAAGACGGAGCCGATACGCCTTGCAAATGGAATCGACCAACGCCAGACCAAGTCCTGTGGAACCTTCTTTCTTCCCTTCCTTATAGAAGCGTTCAAAGATACGGTCTTTGTCCAGGGGAGCTTCTCCGGTATTGCAGATTTCAAAAGAAGAGGCGGTGAAGGTAAGCGTAATGGTACCTCCTTCCTCAGTATGCACAAACGCATTTTTCAACAGATTGGTCAGCAAGACCGTGGCCAACGACTCGCTCATTTCCAGACGAAAACAGTCTTCTACATGTACATTTACCAGCACACGGCGGTATGCATATACTTCCTTATAATCGTCCAGATAGTGCAGCAGCAGTTCGTTCAGACATATCGGCTTCACATCCGTAAACTGGCGGTTCTCAATCTTGCACAAAAGCAGCAACGACTTGTTCAGACGGGTCAGGTTCTCCAATGTGCGGTGGGTTTTCATCAGCTCCGAAAGCTGCTTCTCGGTCAGGGTGTCATCCTCCATCAGCATCTCCAGGCGGTTGCGACAGATGGCCAGCGGAGTCTGCATCTCATGGGAGGCATTCCCGATAAAGAGTTTTTGCTGCTCATAAAGCTGCTCACTGCGTTCGGAGAACAGATTGGCCGCTTCATTCAGCTTCCGGAATTCCACAATCCGCAACGATTCATCGAGCGGTTCCCGTTTGCTTCCCAGCCGATAGTTCTCCAGCCATTTCAACAAAGTGTACAGCGGACGCATATTGCGATAGAACACCCAAGCATTAACGGCCAGAATCATCAGCAGCAAAAGAACATACAGAAAGACAATCCATCCCAGAATGGCCCGCTGAAGGTCGTACTTCTCGATGGTTGGCGTGTAAACCACCAGCTCCATATAATCCCCGTCATCCTTTTGGAAAATGGTCATCAGAATGCGGGCAGGCTCAGTCTCGCCTTTTGCCGTAATGTACACCATTTCATCCCGATAGGAGATTTTTGGATACGAGGCCGCATATTCTGCACTTACGTCATAGAGAAAATACTGGTTGTTCGAACCGTTACTCGTATCCGGCATCTCTTCACCCGACAATGAACGGATTATCAATGATTCCGCATAGTCACTCAGGGAATCGTCTACCTCGTCGTTCACTTCCTCCATGACAGCCAGATAGAACAGAACAGCCCAATACGTCAGGATGACCACCAGAATGGCGGACATGCGCCACATGACCAGATGAAACAGTTTCATTCTTCTACCAGTTTATAACCTATACCATATACGGCTTTCAACTCTACCGTAGCTCCCGCATCTTTCAAATGCTTGCGCAGATTCTTGATCTGGGCATAAATAAAATCAAAATTATCCACCTGATCGATGTGGTCTCCCCACACCGACTCGGCCAACGTGGTCTTGTTCACCAACCGTCCGGGACGCAACATAAAATAAAGCAGAATACCGTATTCCTTACGGTTCAAATCGATTTCCGTCCCCCCCACAATGACTTTAAAATGGTCGGGAATAATTTCCACATTGCCATAGGTCACCTTCCTCTCGCCTTCACGCTGGTTACGACGGAAGAGACTTTTCAAACGGGCATGCAGTTCGGCCAGGTGATAAGGCTTCGGCAAATAATCGTCCGCACCGAGGTCGAGTCCTTTCACCTTGTCTTCCAACGAATCCTTGGCCGAGAGAATAATCACGTTGGTGCGCTTGCCCAAGGCCTGCAGCTCTTCCAGCAAATCAAGTCCGCAACCATCGGGTAACATGATGTCCAGCAAGATGCAGTCGTAGTCATAATCCTCCACCTTGCGCAAAGCAGTTTTATAATCGGGTGCCTGCGATACCACATAACGTTCCTTTTCCAACGACCGAGTGGTGATTTCACGAAGATCCGCATCGTCCTCTACAATCAATATTTTCATGGCATAGCATTTTTAAAACAAGAAAAGCCATTCCAGACCTTTTGAGGTATCCGGAATGGCTTATAATTATCTGAATAAACAGTTATTATTCATTGAACCAACGTACATAGCAGAAATCCTGACGATGAGGCAGTGCGTCGTTCTTCGGGAACATACGGTAAGCTACCTTAAAGCTACCCGCGTTCGACAAACCAGCTATCATTTCAAAAGTGAACAGATTGCCTTCGCGTTTCACCATCTTCATCGGATTGACTGCATAGATGTATTCGCGTCCTTCCGCATTGGTGTAAGTTACTACCTGTTCTACGCCGATGGCATCGTCCAGACCCTTTTCATCAATCACGCAAGTAAGCTTATAGTCTTTACCGCTTTCTACGTTACCGTTGCACAAATCCTGACATTTGTTGAATGAAACCACCTGGATTTCGTCCCACTTGGCAGCCACTTCTTCCTTCCATGCAGCGATTTTCTTCACTTCTTCATAGTTGTTGGCTTCCAATGCATGATAACGAGTAGCTTCCTTGGTATAGAACTTCGTAAAGTAGTCGTCCAGCTGACGTTTCATGGTATAATGAGGAGCCACCTGAGCGATAGAATTCTTGATAGTTCTTACCCAGCCTTCAGAATATCCTTTCTTATTTCTAGCATAATACAACGGCAGAATTTCTGTTTCCAGGATACTGTAGATAGTAGCGGCATCCAGCTGGTCTTGGTGTTCCTGGTTCTGGTAAGTACGCTTCTCGGTCAATGCCCATCCGGCACCTTCACGATAGCCTTCCAGCCACCATCCATCCAATACAGAGAAGTTAACCACACCGTTCATCAAGGCTTTTTCACCCGATGTACCGGAAGCTTCCAACGGACGGGTCGGGGTATTCATCCAGATATCTACACCAGAAACCAAACGACGAGCCAACTTCATATCATAGTTTTCCAAGAAGATAATCTTACCCAAGAATTCCGGACGGTTGGAGATTTCTACAATCTTCTTAATCAATCCCTGACCGGCACCATCGTGCGGGTGAGCCTTACCGGCAAACAGGAACTGAACCGGATAATCCGGATTGTTGACAATCTTAGACAAGCGGTCCAGGTCAGTGAACAGCAAGTGTGCACGTTTGTAAGTAGCAAAACGACGGGCAAAACCAATCAACAAAGCATTCGGATTAATCTTATCCATCAAAGAAACCACACGCGACGGGTCACGCTGGTTCTTCAACCATGTGTCACGGAACTGGTCGCGAATATAATTGATCAATTTGTTCTTCAAAGCCACACGAGTCTTCCAAATTTCTTCATCGGGCACATTGTAAATGCGTTCCCAAATCTTCGGGTTAGACTGGTCGTTCATGAAGTTCTTATCAAAATATTTATTGTACAAAGCCTTCCATTCAGAAGCACACCAAGTAGGGAAATGTACGCCGTTAGTCACATATCCTACGTGATTTTCTTCCGGGAAATAACCTTTCCAAATACCTGAGAACATTTCCTGAGAAACTTTTCCATGCAACCAGCTCACACCGTTCACTTCCTGACAAGTGTTGCAAGCGAAAGTAGACATACAGAAGCGTTCATTCGGGTCACCCGGATTGATACGACCCAAATCCATCAAATCCTGCCAACTGATGCCCATCCGCTGCGGATAACCACCCATGTATTTACCGAACAAACCTTCATCAAAGTAATCGTGTCCAGCCGGAACCGGAGTATGTACAGTGTAAAGAGAAGAAGCACGAACCACTTCCAATGCTTCATCGAATGTCATGCCGCTTTCTACGAAATCACACAGACGTTGTACGTTGCACAAAGCAGCATGTCCTTCGTTACAGTGGTATACGTCTTTCTTGATACCCAACTTCTTCAACAGCAGCACACCGCCGATACCCAACAAAATTTCCTGTTTCAGACGATTTTCCCAGTCACCACCATACAGCTGGTGAGTGATAGAACGGTCGAACTCACTGTTCATTTCATTATCTGTATCCAGCAAATACAAAGGTACACGACCTACATTGACTCTCCATACGTATGCATGTACGTAATAGTTCAAATACGGTACGTCCAATACCATCGGCTGGTCGTTTTCATCTTTCACACGTTCCAACGGCAGGCTGCCGAAGTTCTGTGCCTCGTAGTTGGCAATCTGCTGTCCATCCATTGAAAGGCTCTGTGTGAAATAGCCGTAACGATACAAGAAACCTATACCACACATGTCTACATTGCTGTCTGAAGCCTCTTTCAAGTAATCACCAGCCAAGATACCCAGACCACCAGAATAGATTTTCAGCACGTGAGTCAAACCATACTCCATGCAGAAGTAAGCAACAGACGGACGAGTCTTATCCGGTTTTGCAGACATATATTCGGTGAATCTATCATAGATTGCATTGATTTTACCCAGCATTTCCTTATCTACAGACAATGCTTCCAGCTTTTCATAATTCAAACGTTCCAACAAGGCAACCGGATTCTGTCCCACAGCGCGCCACAATTCCGGATCCAGTTCTTTGAACATTTCAGTAGCATCGTCATTCCATGCCCACCAAATGTTACGAGCCATCACTTCCAGCATCTTCAATGATTCCGGAATACGGGATTTCACGTTAATCTCTCTCCACATAGGAGTATTAGCATAGTTTGTCTTGATTTTCATATCACTAATGTTTTATATAGTTCATTTTTTATAAGAAGTGCAACGTTCTTTTGCTTTACGTAGCGCAATATCATACGCTTCATAATAATAACGGATAAAATGTTTCCATAAAGCTTTTTCTGCTATATCGGATGCATTTTCACGAATTACTTCCACTTCAGATTCCGGCAGGTTGGAAAATTCCGTAATGGTATCCCGAATCACATCAGCCACCTCCGAATAGTTGTAATCAGTACGATGAATTACTTTTACGCCATCCTGCAAAGTTCCCGGACGACCTTTCAAGGAATTTACCCACAAACCAAATCCAGCCAAATCTGTAGTGATAGCAGGTACCTTGAATGCCACACTCTCCAGCGGGGTATATCCCCAAGGTTCATAATAAGAAGGATAGACACTCATATCTGCTCCAATTACCAAATCATAATATCCTTCGTTCAGGATGCCATCCTGCCCGTTCAAATAACAAGGGACAAAAATGACTTTCACCTTTGAATCCGCTGCATTGGACATGTTCAGGTACTTCAGCATATCCAACACTTGGTCGTGACTCATATTGTGTAACCAATGCGTAATAAAAGGACATTCCAACGGAGTATCATAATCCTTGTCACTTTCCAAGCGCTGTTTCAAATCTTCACGAGCTTCACCTACCCAACCCGGCACATTGACAAAAGCCAACACTTCATGCGTCAGGTTCTTTTCACGTGTCAAACGGTTCAAGGCTTCCAAATACACATTGATTCCTTTATTCTTAAACTCATAGCGTCCGCTGGTTGCTACAATCAGTGTGTCATCATCCAAATGGGTACCCAGCAGCTTATTGGCTAAGTTCAAAAGTAAAGCTCTTGCATATTTCCGTTTCTTCCCGAACATTTCACCTTTCGGAACGAAATCGTCATCAAACCCATTCATCAACACCACATCCGCTTCTTTCTCCAACAACTCCTTACATTCATTGTTCGTAATGTCGCTGACTGTAGTGAAACAATCCACGAAATGCGCAGTCTGCTTCTCAATGGAATGCTTAGACTCCACATTCAGTTCACGGGCCATCTGGTCACCGTTATAAGCGAATAAGTAATCATAGAGAGGTTTATTGTTCCCGGCAATGGAACGTCCGATGGTAGTTGCGTGTGTAGTAAAGATTGTGGCTATTTCCGGTACATGTTTCTGTAGATAGAGTGCTCCCAGCCCTGTCATCCATTCATGAGCCTGGTAAATCACCTTATCGGTCATTGTCAGATTATACCTATAGAAACTTTCAGCGACTTTTCCGGCTGCGTATGAAAACATGGAAGCTTCATCATAATCCCCATAAGCATGCAGGGAATCTACATGGAAGTCAAGCCACGCTTGTGTATAGATATCATTTTTATCCTTATAAAAAGGAGTAAAATCCACTAGAATTGCAATGGGATTTCCTGGGACATTCCATCGTCCCACACGGATATTCAACCCATCTTTCTTAGTTGCATGTTCCCTCCACGCCTGAAGAAGTTTTGGTTCTTCTACAAATAGAGGATTTTCTTTACCCAACCAGACATCTGGCCCTATAAAAAAGATTCGATCTGGGAAAGTATTCTGCAAGGTTTTTGCTCTTGTAGACAATACAGTGTAGATGCCACCCACTTTATTACATACTTCCCAACTAGATTCGAAAATATAATCAGGTGTTAGTAGCTGTTTCATCATCGTCTTTAATATCTTCTAAATCAACCGCGAAGATACAAAAAATATTGAAACGGAAGAAAAAAACGAAAGTTTTTATAGTTTCGGCATGGATTCTGTCTATAATCTTTAGCAAAATGAAATAGAATACACTGATTATCAACAACCTAACAAATTTGTAAATGTAACAGAAATCACAAAAAAATTTCCCCGTGAGACAGTCTGGCTGCACCACGGGGAAATGTAATGATTAACTAATTTTTAGGCTAAGGCAGAACCCATCAAGAAGGTAGCAGCCAAAGCTACAATGGCATACAATTCAGGGAATACAGCCAAAATCAAAGTGTTACCAAACACGTTGTGTCCCTGACCGATGGCTGCGATACCGTTGGCACAAACCTGTCCCTGACGGATAGCAGAAAACAAGGCTACCAGTCCCAAGCCGATACCTGAACCCAATACGGCACAAGCCTGAATGGCTGTGATTTCCGGGGTCAATACTCCAAAAATACTTTGGAACATAAAGTAACCGGCAAAACCGTACAGACCCTGTGTACCTGGAAGTGCAGTCAATACCAGGAAGTTACCAAAAGCACTGTCATTCTTTTTCAGCGCACCAATGGATGCATTACCTGCAATGGTTACACCATACGCACTACCGATACCTGACAAACCAACCATAATCGCGATGCCAATGTAGGCAATCAAAAGATTCATTTCCATAATAATTATTCGTTTTTTTAGTTTTTAATTACTTTGTTATATTAATTCTTGAAAGGTTTATATTCCTTTCCTCCTCCTTCGTACCCAGCATTCTTGAAGAATTCCACGAAGGTCAGACGCATCGGATGCACCATGGCACCCAACACATTCATAAAGATATTGATGGCATGGCCGATGACAAATATCAGTACCATGACGATAGGACCGGCAATCACATTGTCCGGGCTCATTCCGACAGCCAGACTGTTGAATACACTGGCCAGAATGCCACCGGAAAGGCCCAAGGCAAACAGACGGACGTACGACAAGACATCACCCAGCAAGCCGGTAGCCATGTTGTAGCTGTCCCACAACCCTAAACCGATATTGACAAACACATTCTTATCCGGACTATTGTACAGATAAGCCATCAGTACGCCAATACCCAAAAAGACCAGATGCAGGGTACCTCCCATTGCCATTACACCCGGAGCCGCAAAAGCAACCGCCGTGCTGACCAGAATCAAAATCCAACCAATGGTAGAGATGGCATATTTCACACCAAACTGAATAGTCTGATTGACAGCTTTCAGAATCATACCGAAAATAATCTGTACTCCTCCCAGAATCAGTGAAAGATTGAACATTTGCTGGTTGTCCAGCGAAATGGATTCCTTCAAAGTCTGGAAAAGCGGCAGTTGGATATCATACAGGTTAAAGCCGAAACAGGTACCCGTCAGCAAACCGCACACCATGGTCGAAGCGCCCAAAATCTGCACCAAAGTCAGAATCGGCTTCATGGATGCACTCAGTTTCTTAGCAAACAAGCGATACAATGTGACGGCCAGCAACATAAACAAGCCATATCCGGAATCTCCCAGGCAGAGACCGAAGAACAGCATAAAGAACGGAGCAAAGAACGGCGTCAAGTCCAGTTCGTTGTACTTCGGCAACATATACAGCCGCATAATCGGCTCAAACAACCGGAAGAAGCCTTTATTCTCCAAAAGGATAGGTACATCATCCCCCGGTACAGGAGCCGCTGTCTCATAATAGACTTCCTGCGAACGAAGATACTCGGTCATTTCCGCTACACGTTCCGTGGGAATCCATCCCTCCAGCAACATCAGCTTATTGTCGGCCAATGCATCGGTACTCAATACTACCTTCGAGAACTCAATCTGCGAATGTACCCGATGCTGGGCAGCCTGCAAATCCGGAATTACAGTTCCGGCCAGTTCCTTCAATTTATTTTGAAGGGTTTCCTGCTGCGCCTTCAAATCGGTCACGGTTTGTTGTAAGACGGAAAGCGAATTTTCCGGTAACTTGGCTGTTTCCACTTCCAGTTCCGGCACAGCATCACCTTTCGTAATCGTTACAAAATAGAGTTTCGAACCAACCCGGTTAATGACCGTAGCATGATACAAGTCCGTCCATTCCGGCTTGAACTGCTTTTCCGAACAGATATAAAAACCTATCTGATAACCGGCTGCCTGTAAGCGGGAAATATTTTGAGGGTCAAAATCGCCCCATGGTTCCAATGCGGTCGCCTCTTTTTCTACCGCCTGAAGGCGATGGGCAAGTTGCTGCGACTGATGAAGCAATTCTTCCGTTTGCTGCAAGGCTTGTTCTCCGCTATCCGCGTCCCCTTCACGGGCTTCAGCAGAAGGCACTCCCATTCCCTGCAACAATTTGATGGCAGAAGCATACCGGGCCGACAAGCGGATACTCTCCTGCAAGGAAGCATTCTCAGCCCCTCCCTGTGCCTTTGTCACCACATGTACGACTCCCAGGTCACGGATACTTTTCAAAAAACAATCATACTCTTTATGGTACACCAAAAAAGTAACCTTTGTCATTTTTGCAATCATACTTCCGCCTCCTTTCTTTTCTCCTGAATAGACTTCAAAATCTTCTGAGAGGATTTTGACAAGTTCTCCTCATCTTCCATAAAGCGTTTGATTTTCCGCAGCGCATCCTGATAACCCGGTATCTGCACCTTTTCAAACAAGTTCACTTTCTGAGTGGTCTTCTTTCGTGCATGTTCCAACAAATCGAGTTTAACAAGCGTAAACTCTCTTTCGATAGCTGTTTCGGCAAGTTTCTTCAACAGATGAATACCGTCGGCATACCACTTCGGGCTACAGAATAAGCTAAATGGCCGGATATCAAACTCCACCTCATCCAGCAACGGAACACGGACGCCTGCAATCTTCCGCACACCCAGATGCACATCTTTTACCCTTACCAATGAGGCATCAAACTCATTCCAAAGGGCATGCATGTGCTCGTATGAGGAGATTTGCGCTTCCAGTCGTTCCTCCAGCCCGGCAGCTTCTTCCTTGCAGCGTTTCACTTCCATGCGCAAGGCACTCTCCTTATTCTTAATGATAGGGAGCGTACGCACACGGACCTTCAGCTGCTTTTCAAGCTGTTGCAAAGAGGTCTTGTTATACTGAAATTTTATTGCCATTTTAAAGTCTTATATTTTTATTTCTTCCAATACTGATCTACGAATTCTTTCTTGATGTTCACCTCTTCCGGCTTGAAATATTTCCGGAACAATCCCCAGGTCACATCCAACATTTCGGTCGTGTTCAGGTTCACATCGATAGCCAGCAACTGGTTGGCATAATCCTTGGCAAAAGCCAACGCACGTTCATCGTAATTGGTCAGGTCGAAACCGTTTTCCATCTTGGTCTTGGCATTGGCTGCATCGGCATACAGACGTACGGCGGCATTCATCACCTGCGGATGATCTTTACGGGTCTTCTTACCGCTTACCAGCTGTTTCAAACGTGACAATGAACGGAACGGATCGACAATTACCTTACCGATATCGCTGTCACGACGCAAAAAGAGCTGACCTTCTGTGATGTAACCTGTATTATCCGGCACTGCATGCGTAATATCTCCTCCCGAAAGGGTGGTCACCGCAATAATCGTGATAGACCCTCCACTCGGGAACTGTACAGCTTTCTCGTAAATCTTCGCCAAGTCGGAATAGAGTGAACCCGGCATAGAATCCTTCGACGGAATCTGGTCCATACGGTTGGACACGATAGCCAACGCATCGGCATACGAAGTCATATCCGTCAGCAATACCAGTACCTTTTCATTGTGCTCCACCGCAAAATATTCGGCAGCAGTCAATGCCATATCCGGAATCAGCAGACGTTCTACCGGCGGATTCTCCGTGGTATTCACAAAACTGATGATACGGTCGAGGGCACCTGCGTTCGAGAATACATTCTTAAAATAAAGGTAGTCGTCGTTTGTCATACCCATACCACCCAAAATAATCTTATCGGTCTGCGCACGCAAGGCCACATTGGCCATTACCTGATTGAAAGGCTGGTCCGGGTCGGCAAAGAACGGAATCTTCTGTCCGGACACCAGCGTATTGTTGAGGTCGATACCGGCAATACCCGTTGCTATCAGCTCTGAAGGCTGCTTACGACGGACCGGATTCACCGACGGACCACCGATTTCCACTTCCGTACCTTCCACCTCCGGTCCTCCGTCAATCGGTTCACCGAAAGCATTGAAGAAACGTCCGGCCAGCTGCTCGCTCACTTTCAATGTAGGAGACTTGCCTAAGAAAACAACCTCTGCATTAGTCGGAATACCTTCCGTACCTTCAAAAACCTGCAGGGTCACCTCATCTCCGGCAATCTTCACCACCTGCGCCAGCTTGCCGTTCACCATAGCCAGTTCATCGTAACCTACTCCCATCGCTTTCAGCGAACAAGTAGCCTTGGTTATCTGGCTAATCTTTGTATATATTTTTTGAAAAGCTTTTGTCGCCATTTTCTACCCATTTATTGATTTCACTTATTTTACTTTTCGTTCAGCCACCAGTTCCTGCAGCTGTTTCCGGAACTCCGTGTACTGCGGAGAGCGGAACGGTGAATAGTTCATCTGCTTGCAGATATTAATCATCTTCTTGAAGTAGTCCATTACTTCCACAAAATTGTCGAAGCTGAAATCCGTATGACAAATATCAATCACCATATTCACGATTTCTTCCTGACGTTCCATCGGAGTCACTGCATCCACCTCGTCAAACGCATCCTGCTGCAAAATCACAAAGTCAATCAGTTCTGATTTCCAGAAAATCACGTGATATTCCACCGGCACACCGTCATCACCCAAGATGTTAATCTGCTCGGCGATTTCCTTACCACGCAACAGACGCGTCTTCAGTTCTGTCACCTTGCCAATCCATTCTCCATTGATATGCTCTGTGATATAGGACTCAAATTCAGGATATTCCAGATACTTTGAATAAGAATCAATCGGGTTTACGGCCGGATAACGCTTACGGTCTGCACGTTCCTGCTCCAAAGCGTAAAAACAGCGGGCTACCTTCTTCGTATTTTCCGTCACCGGTTCCTTCAAGTTACCTCCGGCCGGTGATACCGTACCGATAAAAGTAATAGAACCCGTCTGTCCATTGTTCAGGTGTACAAATCCCGCACGACCGTAGAAGTTGGAGATAATGGCAGAAAGGTCCATAGGGAACGCATCCGGTCCGGGAAGTTCCTCCATACGGTTGGACATCTCACGCAAAGCTTGTGCCCAACGAGAAGTAGAGTCGGCCATCAACAAGACCTTCAGTCCCATGGCACGATAAAATTCAGCCATCGTCATAGCCGTATACACAGATGCTTCACGGGCAGCTACCGGCATATTGGAAGTATTGGCCACGATAATTGTACGCTCCATCAGCTTCCGTCCTGTATGCGGGTCTACCAGCTCCGGGAACTCTGTAAAGATTTCCACTACCTCATTGGCACGTTCACCACAAGCTGCAATAATCACGATATCCGCCTCGGCCTGTTTGGAAATCGCGTGCTGAAGCACCGTCTTTCCTGTACCAAACGGTCCCGGAATAAATCCCGTACCTCCTTCCACAATCGGGTTCATCGTATCAATGACACGCACACCTGTTTCCAGCAGTTTATAAGGACGCGGCTTCTCTTTATAATTGGTCATCGCCTTCTTCACCGGCCATTTCTGAATCATATTTACCGGAATCTCGTTGCCTTCCGCATCCATCAAGACTGCGACTGTATCTTCTATCGTATATTCACCTTCCGCTACAATGGATTTCACCTTATAAGTGCCCTGAAGCTGGAAAGGTACCATAATCTTCAATGGCTGATGGTTTTCTTCCACTTCACCCAACCAGGCAGAAGGCCCCACTTCATCACCGGCATTCACGATCGGTTTGAATAACCATTTCTTTTCCTTGTCCAGCGGATAAGTGTACTGGCCACGTTTCAAGAATACCCCCTCCATTTTGTCAAGGTCATTCTGCAAGCCATCATAGTTTTTTGAAAGCATGCCCGGTCCCAATGTCACTTCCAGCATGTGGCCCGTAAATTCGGCTTCCGCACCCACTTTCAGTCCACGTGTACTTTCAAAAACCTGTACATACACATTTTTGCCCACCACTTTGATGACTTCAGCCATCAGGCGGTCGCCTCCGGTCGAAATGTAACAGATTTCGTTCTGTGCCACCGGACCGTCGACTGTCAATGTAACCATATTGGCGATTACGCCTATCACAGTTCCTTTTGTTGCCATTCTATTTTATTTTTACTATTTTCTAAACTCTTCCGGAATCTGTACTTCTTCCTTCAAATGCTGAATCATCTGACGGAACAGTTCGCTTCCCTTTTCTTTATCCAGTGAAATCCAGCGTTCAATCATCTCCAGCTGTAACCAAAAGACAAACAGACGCTCTATTGTAAAATAATTGAAGAACGACTCATCCTCCAACCATTTCCAAGCCAGCAAATCTGTTTTCTTTTCCCGTTCCACCAGTTCATCCATTTCTGCAATACGTTGCAAGTCTTCCATATACTCCAACTGCTCTCCCAAGCCGAAATCACGCGCATTCGACGTTCTCAACAGTTCACAGACCTCGGTATCTCCCACTATCCGTGGAGCTACTTCCAATTTATATTTACGTGAGATAAAAGCAGAAAGGATATTGTTCACATTCAGACTGAACTCAAACCAACGACTCACAAAGCGATTACTACATTTCATGGCATACGCATAATAAGCAGCCGCAAGTGCTTCCTCAGCAACGAAATGTTCTTCACCTGCACTCTGAAGATACAATGCTACGAAATCATACAAATAAGAAGGGAATTTTTTCTCACGAGCATCTCCATGACGAACTGCTTCCACTAAAAGCAACAAATCTTCAGCCGAATAATTGCCTCTTTTGTCAATTTCAGCCTCCTTATTTCTTAATAATTTCAGTAGATTTACGTTATCAAACTTCAGGTAAAACAAATCAATCAATTTTTTGTCTTTATCAGACAGAGAAGGATAAAGTTCAGATTTAAAGTTTTCAACGGTATAGCTTAGTTTGCCATCATCTAAAGACAAAGTAGGCAAACCAGCTACCAAATAATAATAGTTGCTCATGCCATTGGATTAAAACAACATTTTAACTAACTGAGGACGAAGGAATTCTTTAAAATAGTTTTCAAACTCTTCCTCTCCGAAATTCACCTTATAAGAGCCGTCTGCAGGCGAAATGGAAAACAACATCTTCATTCCATTCACCTGGTTAATCGTAACTCCCTTATCCAGCAATGCCTTCGCCTTTACAGTGAAATATTTTTTCAAACTGTCCGCATCTTTCACTGAAATTTCAATCGGTTCATTGGCGGACCATTTTTCAGCTAATGTCAGAATAAATTTATAAAGGAATTCTTTATCTGCGGTAAAGCCCTTCACTGTCTCTTCCACAGTCTGGTTAGTCAGCAGATTAGCGACTTCGGTCTTCAATGCGTTCACCGCCTGACCTGCAAAAAGTTTTAACTCCGATTTCGTGTTTTCAGTCAGTTCATCAGCCTTTTTTTTCGCATCAGCCAATATTGATTCGGCCTGTTTCTTCGCATCTTCAATCAACTTCTCCGCCTGAGCCTGAGCTTCACTTACCAAGCGTTGAGCTTCCTCATTTCCTTTCTCTACCCCTTCACGATAGATTTTATCGGTTAGCTCTTGAATCTTGTTTTCCATGATGATTTATATTTATAAAAGTTTACTGCTAATATAGGATTTTTTTCACAGTCCAAATATAGCAACTTTTTTATTCAAAGCAATTATATTCATCATGAATATTTGACTGAAATATCTCTAAAAAAGACCAATATAGAATCTCCTACCAGACTTCGTAAAGAATTGAACGGGCACAAAAAAAGCCCCGGAGCATTTCTGCCTCGGG
>ULTX01054222.1_pt1 | contig 17606 bp, 10 predicted proteins | sample 1958041 | NCBI WGS metagenome assembly ULTX01 (sample SAMEA4835747, study PRJEB28245) | human gut metagenome | biome: gut microbiome; material: fecal sample | place: Denmark | collected 2008
AGCCGATTCCCTCGGACAATAACGGCAATTGGTGGCTTCCGGCACAACAGGTGGCTCTTTTTGCCGAATGGGAACCCCGGCAGCCGGTCTTTAAAGTCGGCGAAGCGGTCAACCGGACAATTTACCTGAAAGCCGTCGGTGTGGCCGAAAGTCAGCTGCCCGAACTGAATCTCGCTTCGGTTTCCGGCCTGAAACAATATCCGGATAAAGCGGTTGCATCCAGCGGCATTGAAAACGGGCAGGTAGTCGCCGTCAAAAAAATTTCTAACGTTTATATTCCCAACCGGGCCGGAAAAATGACCATTCCCGAAATTGCCGTCGATTGGTTTAATGTCCGTACCAACCGTATGGAAAGGGCCGTTCTGCCGGCAATGAACATTGAGGTTCTGCCCGGAGCCGCGGTTGAAACCGCGCCGGCGCCGCAGCCGGAGACCCGCCCGGAATCCCCGTCTCGGGTTCTCGAAGATGTTGCAAACGAAACTGAAAATCTGGTTGAGCGCAGCATTCCCCAAGGTCTGCCTTATCTGCCTTACATCATTGCCGCGGCGGCATTTCTGCTCGGCATTGTTGTCAGCTGGATGTTGTTCGGCATGCGGAACAAATCCCGCAACGCAGATGATATTAAGGACTTTGACCGTTATATCGTCCGCGCTGCCAAAAGCAAAGACTACCGGGCTTTGCGCGACGGGCTGATATCTTGGGCGCGCGACCGCTGGAACGATTCTAAAATCACGAATCTGAAAGATGTTGCCAAAGCTGTCGGAAACAAGGAATTTGCCGCGCAGCTTGACGGCCTTGCCGCATCGCTTTATGCACCCGAAGGCGGCGAATTTAAGACTGAGGCGTTTCTGAAGGCATTTGAAAAAATCCGCAAAGCCAAGGTCAAATCTCGCACGGGAGATACCCAGCCGTTGCCGAAACTGTATAAATAAAAGCAAAAGGCCTCTGTTGAAAGAGGCCTTTTGTTTGCAAAATACGAAGAGGTCAGATAAGTCCCTTTTCCAGTAGAAAAGCTTCCGGAACCACCAAAACCATTCTGCCGATGGCCAGTTCCGCCCGGTTGTCGTCTTTCAGCGTAATCTGAATATTGTCGCCTTTAGGCAAAACATCCCCGTGATACTGTGCCATCTCTTTAAAAGTGATGGTTGTCTTTCCTTTTTCGGTATAAAGTTCATACCCGTCTGTGCAGCCGACCATGCGGTCAACTTTGATTTCAATTTTATCCATGATATTTAAGTTTTTGTGATAAAATCAGCCGCGTCTGTGAATTTGGCGTTGTTTTATCGGATTAAACGGCACTTTGTTTTGCGGCTGTAAGGCCTGCTGTTTCGGACTGCGCAGCGTGTAATAAAGCTGATTGGGCATAGCTTCAGATTTTGCCCGGTTTTTTAACTTGCTCATACTAATTTTATTTTTAAGTTAGACATAATTGTAGAAAATTTACAAACAAACTAATCCATAATTGGCGTAAGAGTCAAGTATAAAAAAAGAGCTCATTGTGAGCTCTTTTTATTTTATGCGGCTTTAATCAGCCCGTGTTTCTTTTTGCCTTGCGACAGCTTAATCTGCCCGTCAATCAGGTCTGCGGCGCTGAATTTATAATTTTCATCGCTGACGACCTTGTCATTGACTTTGAGGCCGCCCTGCTTAATCAGCCGGCGTCCTTCGCCTTTGCTGGCAATAAAACCGAGTTCCAAAAAGGCGTCCAGCAGGCTCAGACCGTCAACCGACGTTTTTTCAATGCTGGGCAAATCGCCGCCGGCCATACCCCGTTCAAAAGTGGCAATCGCTGTATCTCTGGCCGCTGTAGCCTCCGCTTCGCCGCGGCAGATTTTTGTCGCCTCAAAGGCCAGAATTTTTTTAGCCTCATTGATTTCCTGATCTTTTAAGGCTTCCAGCCGCCGAATTTCATCCATCGGCAAATCGGTATAAATCCGCAGGCACTTGCCGACTTCGGCATCGCCGATGTTGCGGAAATATTGGTAATAATTATAGCTCGGCAGTTTCTCCTCGTTAATCCAGACCGCGTTGCCTTCGGACTTGCCCATCTTTTTGCCGTTTGAGTCGGTAATAATCGGACTGGTGAAGCCAAACAGTTCAACGTCATATTTGCGGCGCCCCAGTTCTGTGCCCGAGGTAATGTTGCCCCATTGGTCGGAACCGGCAATCTGTGCCCGGCAGCCGTATTTGTTGTAAAGCACCGTAAAGTCATATCCCTGCAGCAGCATATAGTTAAATTCAAGGAATGACATCGGCTGTTCGCGATCCAGACGGGATTTGACGCTTTCCATCGTCAGCATGCGGTTGACGGAATAACAGGTGCCGATGTCGCGCAGAAATTCCAGATAATTGACATTTTTGAACCAGTCCCAGTTGTCAACCATAACCGCGTCATTGGCGCCGTCGCCGAATTTCAGGAATTTGCCGAAAGATTTTTTCAGCCCTTCAATATTATGCTGCAAAGTTGCTTCGTCCAAAAAGGGGCGCAGCTTGTCTTTGCCTGACGGGTCGCCGATGCGGGCCGTAGCGCCGCCGACCAGCGTCAACGGCTTGTGACCGCATTTCTGGAACCAGCGCATCATCATCAAGGGAACGATGTGGCCGACGTGCAGACTGTCGCCGGTCGGGTCGGAGCCCAGATAACCGACCGCAGGTTTTCCGCTTTTTTCGCACTCATACAAATAGGTGTCAAAGCCTGTTTCGTTGGTGCATTGATTGTAAAAACCGCGTTCAACCATCAGGTTGAAAAATTCTGATTTAAATTGGCTCATTTTCCCTTTCCTTAATGTTAAATAAAACGGCCTCAGGCAGCCGTTGTTTCATAAATTCTTAACCGATATTAGCATATAATTCCGACAATGCAACAACGGAGGTAAATTTTTTGCAATGACCGTCATCAAGCCAGTTAATGTTCTTGGTCTGCTCAGTACGTCATCGCTGGAAGGCGTTTATGTCGCCCTGTTGAATACCGATGGCGTTGATGTTTTTGATTACGGGCGCTTGCAGCATATTCCTTATGACGAAGCCCTGCGGGAAAAAATCCGTCCTTTGCTGGGCACTTGCCCCTATACGCCCGAAGCCGTTGCCGAATTTCAGGCAGTCAACCGCGAACTGACGGTATTTCACGCCGAAATTGTTAAAGATTATATTGCAGCCAACGGCGTTGAGGTTGATGTTATCGGCTATGAAGGCATTAACCTGACCAATTACGCTTCCGGCGGCGAAACCGGTCTTCTCGGAGACGGAAAACTCTTGGCCGAATTGACCGGCATCCGGGTTGTCTGCAATTTTCATGCAGCGGATATCAGGGCCGGCGGGCAGGGCGCGCCGTTAGATCCGGTTTATTACAATGCCCTCTGTGCCGACATCGGCAAACCGCTGGCCGTTGTCAATATTTCCGGCATAACCCGCGTAACCTGGATCGGTTCTTACGGCGAGATGACGGCTTTCGACACCGGTCCCGGCAATGCCGCAATAGATGAATGGGTGCGCAAACACGGCGGGATGCACATGGATTATAACGGCAAGCTGGCAATCACCGGCAAAGTTAACGAACAAATTGTCGCCACCATGATGCGGCATAAATATTTTGCCAAATATCCGCCCAAATCTACCAATCGCAGCGAGTTTGTCGAGAAATTGGAACATTTGGAAGGGCTGAGCCTTGAAGACGGTGCGGCGACTGCCACGGCATTTGTGGCGGAATCAATAGCCTATTCTCTGCTGTTGTATCTGCCTGAAATTCCGAAAATTTTAATTGTCTGCGGCGGCGGAGCCCAAAACCCCACGATTTTAAGATTCTTGCGCCAGCGCCTGCCTGATATGGCCATTCACACGGCCGCCGAAGAAGGCTTTAACACCAATGCTTTGCCCGCACAGGCCGTTGCTTATCTGGCCGCCCGGCGGCTTTACTGTCTGCCGGTGAGTTTCCCGGCCACAACCGGTGTGCCTGAACCGATGGTCTGCGGCGAATTGTGCGAACCCTGAAAGAATTGAAATTATTATTGTGAAACTAAAAAATAAAAGAAAATGGACATTGTAAAAGAAAATGACCGCTTTGCTGAAGACAGAAATATTCGGCCGCGGCAGCGTTCGGGTTTTGAATGCTTTATCATTATGCTGTTAGTTGCTTTTTTGGCTTATTTTATGATTTTCTCGGAAACGCCGGTTATGCCTTGAAAATCAGATAAACCGGAAAACGCCGGACTGAAGTTGCTCGCTTTAAGTTCCTTTGCTTGCCCCGTCGGAAAACTTTTCCCTGCGGGGCTTTTTTTGTTACGGAAATGTTAATTTTGTCTAAAAAGTGCCGGCAAGGGGTTTAAATGTGCTTAATTTTATGTTATAAAAACAGCCTGAATATTATTTTTAGGTTCATTATTCTGAGTAAATTTGCGGCTTTGCAGCTGGCGATTGACTTGTTTATATGAACCTTTTTGGGGAAAACAATTAACTCAATTCAATAATCTGGCGAAATTTTCGCCGCAAATTTAACATGTTATGAAAAATTTATCTTTTATTTTTGCAGCTTTGTTTATGTTCTCCGTATCGTTGGTTTCCTGTTCCGAAGATGACGCATCTATCGATGTCGTTTCAATGGACGAAGGCGTCACGGCAGACGGCGGCATATGGCTGACGGCCAATTTCTATAAGCCGGGGCTTCAGCTGACTTGTTATCACTGGCTGGCTGTTTCGGAAAACGCTTATGAATATTACTTTGAAACCAATCAACAGGAATATATTGTCGTGCGTTTTTCTGCGGATTCCGGAACGCCTAAAGCCTCAGCCCGTACGTCTGAAACACTGCCGGAAAGTGTGAATGACGAACACGGAACGGTAAACTATTCTCTGGAGATAAGCAACACCGCAGCCGCTGTCACCATGGTGATTAACGGGCAGAAAATAAAAGCGGTAATTTCCGTTTCTCCCGACAAAGGAACGTTTGGAGATATTTAAAAACATCAGATGCTGTTGCCGGCAATTCCGGCAGCGGCATTTTTTTATAAAAAATATATAGACAAAAAATGATTTTTCTGCTAAATTAAAATCCAAAATCAATTACATACATATTATTAATCTCAAAAAACTCACAAAAATGAAAAAGTTTTTATTTTTGGTGATCATGGCCGCAGCGGCTGTTTTCACCGTGAATGCTCAAGAGCAGCTGGTTAAGACAATCAACATGTACGGCGAACGTCCGAATGCGGACAGCTATCGTGATGCCGATGCCGCCAAGTCGGTCAGAGCTATCGAATACGGGAGCTTTGAAACCGATCAGACCATCACGCTGACTACCCGCGGCGTCCCGGTTGAATACTGGTACAAGCATGATGCGAAACAAACCTATCTGGTTATTCGCACCGGCCAAAAAGAGGAAATAACCCTCTGGTTCACCGATGCTTCGGATAAAACGCCGAAGATTGACTGGACCGCCGCCACAATCACCAATAAAAACGGTAAGACAATTAAAATTGTTTATGGCGAACAGCAGGAATAAACCTGCCTTGTTCAACCGTTTTTTCCGGAAGTCTGACTTCCGGTTTTTTTTATTTAAAATGATATTGCGAAAATGGACAAAATAAGTTATTATCTTTTTTATTGTCAAACATCAAATAAGAAGACCATGGAAAAGAACGAACATTTTATTCAGGTTTGCAATTACTTTTTCACCGGAAAACAGCAGGTTCCGGCCGGAGAACAACCGCGGTTGATTTTCGTTTTCGGGTCACCGGGGGCCGGAAAGTCAACCAATATTAAACCGTTGCTGCTCAAGTCGTTTCAAACGTCGCCCGCCTGTCTGGAAGTCGATGAACTGAAAGCCTTTTTGCCGGAAGGCGAAGAGCGGAACCCGCAAATGGCCGACGAGTGGTTTAACCGAATTGTCGATGAAGCGGTTAAGCTTCGCTACAATTTGGTTATCTTTCGCCTGCGCAATATGCTGCTGCCGGGGCAGACGGCGCGGATTTTGCGCCATGCCCGGGAACACGGCTATCAAACGGAAGTGGACATTCTTGCGCTTGACCGCCGCCGCAGCACGCTGGGAATGATTCACCGCTACGAACAGGCGCTTGAAAATCAAAACAAATCGGCTCCGAAAGACGTTGTGAATTATCCCCGCCGTCCCGAATTTGCCAAACATTTCATTTTATTTAAGGCCCTGCCGGTCGTAACCGGGTTGTGTGAAAAGTCAAAGTTGGTCGATAAAATCAACGTTTATGACCGCCAAGGCAATCGTTTGGCCTGGCAGAACAAAATAAGCGGCACCCGCAGCGAATTAAGCCCGTCGCAGGCTCTGCGGCAGGAAAGGAAACGCCGCTGGCTGCTGTGTGAAAAAGCCCGTTACCAACTGCAGCGCCGAGAGGATATTGAAAAAATGAAACGGCGCCGCTCGGCTTTTCGTGAGCTGTGGACGGCCAAAATATTAACCTCTCTGTTTGGAAAATAATATCCCTGGCGTTTCAAATATATGAATTTCTGTTTGACTCGTCGGGATTCTTGTATTACTTATGTAAAAAAATAATCTTTTACGAATAAAAAATGATGAACGGCTTTTTGATACATACCATTCCTTCCATTATTATCCCTTAGGGGATACATCATTTTTTGCACATATTTCATACCAATCACACAAATCAGACAGTTAAATTAAATTTTAGGGTGTTTAAACATGACTAAACATTACGCTGAAGTTAAAGCGAAGGCCGACTTTGTCGAGCTTGAAAAAGAAGTTCTCAAATTTTGGGAAGAAGACAAAACTTTTGAAAAATCAGTCCGTAACCGCGACGGTGCGGCGGAATTCGTTTTTTATGACGGCCCTCCGTTCGCCAACGGCACGCCGCATTACGGGCATATCATGGTTTCTTATGTCAAAGATGTCGTTGCCCGCTTTCAGACCATGAACGGCAAAAAGGTTGAGCGCCGTCTGGGGTGGGACTGCCACGGACTGCCGGCGGAAATGTCGGCCGAAAAGCAGCTCGGTGTTTCAGGCCGCAAACAGATTGAGGAATTCGGCGTTGAAAAATTTAATGACTTTTGCCGCTCCGACGTGCTGAAATATTCCGGCATCTGGGTTGATATGTTTAAGCGTATCGGCCGTTGGGTTGATTTTAACCATGACTACAAAACCATGGATCTGCCGTTTATGGAAAGCGTTATTTCCAACTTTAAACAGCTCTATGACAAAGGTTTGGTTTATGAGGATTACCGCGTGCTGCCTTATTCCTGGTGCGCGGAAACGCCGCTCTCTAACTTTGAGGTCAATCAGGGCTATCAGGATAAAACCGATAACGCGATTACCGTTATGTTCAAGCTCGAAAACGGCATGAATATGCTGGTTTGGACGACCACGCCCTGGACACTGCCGTCAAACCTGATGCTGGCGGTCGGTGAGGACATCGACTATGCGGTCATGGAAGAAAACGGCGAGAAATATATTCTAGCTCAGGCTTTGCTCGGCCGCTATAAAAAACAGCTTGAACACGCCGCGCAAACGGGGACGTTGAAAGGCAAAGATTTGGTCGGCATGAGCTATGAGCCGATGTTCCCTTATTTCAAACACCTGAAAAACAAAGGCGCTTTTAAAGTGCTGAGCGGAACTTTCGTCTCCACCGAAGACGGTACCGGCATTGTCCATATTGCCCCGGGCTTCGGCCAGGACGACTTTGAAGCCTGCCGCGCTTATGATGAGAATTTCCCGGTTGTCTGTCCGGTTGACGAAGCCGGTAAATTTACCGCCGAAGTTCCTGACTATGAGGGCAAACAGGTTTTTGAAACCAACGAACCGATTATGCAGCTGCTGAAAGAAAAAGGCCTTCTGGTTAAAAAAGAGCAATATACCCACTCTTATCCTTTCTGCTGGCGTACAGACACGCCGCTGATTTACAAAGCGATGTCCAGCTGGTTTGTTAAAGTAACCGATTTCCGTGACGATATGGTTAAAAACAACCGGCAGATTAACTGGGTGCCTGAGCATATTAAAGACGGCCGCTTCGGCAAATGGCTGGAAGGTGCCCGCGACTGGTCGATTTCCCGCAACCGTTTCTGGGGAACGCCGATTCCGGTTTGGAAATCGGATAATCCGCAATTTCCGCGTATTGATGTTTTCGGTTCTATTGCCGAAATTAAGGAAAAGACCGGTTTTGAAGTGACTAACCTGCATAAGCCCTATATTGACGACGTTGTCTATCCGAACCCGGACGACCCGAGCGGAAAAACCATGATGCGCCGTGTCGGCGATGTTTTTGACTGCTGGTTTGAATCCGGTTCAATGCCTTATGCTCAGGTTCACTATCCGTTTGAAAACAAACAATGGTTTGAGAATCATTTTCCCGCTGATTTCATTGTCGAGGCGATGGATCAGACCCGCGGCTGGTTCTATACCCTGACCGTACTGTCAACCGCGCTGCATAACCGCCCGGCTTTCAAAAACTGTATTTGTACCGGCCTGCTGATGGCCGAGGGCGGACAGAAACTCTCCAAACGCCTGAAAAACTATCCCGACCCGAACGAAGTGTTGGATTCTATCGGTTCTGACGCTTTGCGCTGGTTCCTGGTGTCTTCTCCGGTTTTGAAAGGCGGTAATCTCGCCGTCGATAAAGAGGGCAAAGGAATCGCCAAGGCTTCCCGCGTGGCACAAATTCCGTTGTGGAACGCGTTCTACTTCTTTACCCTTTATGCCAATGCCGAGGAATATAAGGCTAAGGAAATCGCCTCTTCGCCGGAAGCAATTGACAATTATATTCTCTCAAAATTGAAACATTTGGGCGAAGTGGTAAAGACCGGACTTGAAACCTATGACGTTTCATTGGCAACCAACGAATTGGCAAACTTTATGGAAGTCTTGAACAACTGGTATATCCGCCGCACCCGTGACCGTTTCTGGGAAGGGAATGCCAATGCCTTTGACACGCTTTATACCGTTTTGGTCAATGTCTGCAAAATTGCCGCGCCGATTATGCCTTTCCTCTGCGAATATGTCTTTAAGGCCCTTACCGGGAAGGAATCCGTCCACCTGACGGACTATCCGTCTCTGAGCGGCATAAATTATGACGAAGAACTGGTAAACACCATGGACTTTGTGCAGGATCTCTGTTCAACCGGCAAATTCATCCGTGAAGAGAAAAATCTCCGCAACCGTCTGCCGCTGAACAGTCTGACGGTTATCGGCGCCGAATTGAATCCGGCTTATCAGGAAATTGTCAAAGACGAACTGAATGTAAAAGAAGTTAAATTTGACAGCAATCTGGAAAACTATGCCGCAAAGAAAATCTATCTTTATACGCCGTTGCTTGGTAAAGCCCTGGGTAAAGATATGGGAGCGGTCATGGCGGCTTACAAGCAGGGCAGCTGGACGCTGAACGCCGACGGAACCCTGTCTATCGGCGGTCAGAACCTGACGAAAGACCTGTTTGAAGTCCGTCTGGAGATGAAAGACGGCGTCGCCGGAAAATCTTTTGCCGACAATAAAGCGGTGGTCACGTTGGATACCAATGTGACTGACGAGTTGAAACGCGAAGGAATGGCCCGTGACTTTGTCCGTTTGGTGCAGACCCTGCGCAAAGATAAAGATTTTAACATTTCTGACCGGATTGAACTTTGCTATCAGACGGCAGATGCCGAGCTGGCCAAAGCTCTGGAAGAAAACAAAGCCTATGTTGCCGAGCAGGTTCTGGCGGTTAAAATTGAAGCTTCCTGCCTCTCGGGAACTGAAGCCGATATTGAAGGTGCCAAACTTGTGTTTGATGCCAAAGTCAGCAATGCGAAAGTTGCGTAAGCGACAAGGAACCTCCCAAACCCCGCCCCTCGGCGGGGTTTTTTTTGTCCTTAGTTCCGGCGGCAAAAATTGTTAGGTTGAAAAATAATTTACGTTTAATGAACTGTGGTTATAAGACCTTTGGAAAAAAATAAAATATACTTCCATTTATGGTTGCTGAATTTAATATATTCTGAATGTAACGGATTTATGACATTTGTCTAAAAATATGGACAAAAGATAGAAACTGTGATAAATTAAGAATAAGGTTATTTTAACCAATTTCTGTTTTAATAGGTCAGAATAAGCAGATAGAAGATTAAGCGAGGTGTGTTATGGCCGAAGAAGATAAATATTACGTTGGTCCGATGAATGAGGGACAGGCTCAGGCCTGGTTTCAATTGGGCGGAGACACGATAGAAAAACTTGAGCCGCGCGATATTTCTAATCTGCAGCTGGCAATGGAGCGCAATCCGGCCGCTTTTACCGATGCCCAGCGGGCACAGGTCAGAGATGTTGCCTGGAAGATGATTGAAAATGTTGCAAAAGGCAAATATAAGCTGGATCCGCGGGAGACGAACAATTTCCGTTCCATCCTTGATCATGCTCCTTCAACCATGTATATGGACGGCGGAAAAGATTTTGAAACTTTTAAAGATGCGGAACAGAAATGGTTCAACGTTGAGCGCGGCATTGAAGAAAAGTCTTTCGGCGAAAGGGTCAGCGAGCAGGCTAAAGCAGCTCAGCAGCAATTTAAAGAAGGTGTTGTCAATACGGCCCATAATATAAAAGAGGGTGCCGTTGCCGTCAAACAGCATGTTTCTGACAAGGCCAAGGCTTTGGCAGCCAAGGGAAAGGCGGTCAACCGTCTGCGGCGGATGCAGTACAACCGCGATAAAGCTGCAATAAAACAAATGTTTGCCCAGGCTAAGGCTAAAGCCGTCGAATTTAAAAACAAAGCGGCGCAAAAAGTCAAACAGGGAGCCAAAACCGCTGCCGAAGTGCCGTTTGTGCTGGCCTTCGGCGTCAAAGAATTGGCCGTTATGGGATATAAAGGTTTTAAAAAATTTGATAGATGGGCTGCCGAACATGATCAAGCAAACAGAAGAGCTATGATGAATGCTCTGAAAAACTTTAGAAATGGTATTAAAAATCGGGTAACCAAAGTTAAAAACAAGATTAACAACGGCGTCAACAAAGTTAAAAATTTCGGCAAAAAAGTATGGAACGGCACCAAACAAGCCGCCTGGATGACTGCTTATGTTGTCGCTTCACCGGTCATTCTTCCCTATAAGGCCGCTAAGTGGACTTATAATAAAATCAAAGCCGGCGTCAACTGGATTCGCAACGGCTATAAGAAGTTGAAGGCCAAAGCGCTGGGGGATCCGAATTTAGTGGCACAAGACACGAAAACCGCCATCAAGCAGGCTTCAAACGAGAAAAAAATTTCCCGCTTAAATGCGCAGCAGGTAACAGCTGCCTGGACTCAGCTGCGGGATGTCAATCTGTTTGACCAATATTCGGCCGGCAGCGGGGCCCATTATAATATGTCGGGCTATGCAGATAAATATCTGGATGCCATTAATTCCGGCAAAGTTCAGCTGACGCCGGAAAATGCCCAGTTAGCCGCGGCTTGGTTGGGAATCAGCAAAGAGGTTCAGGATAAGGTGAACCACAACCATGTTGTGGCCAAAGAAGAACGCAACCGCAATGTTGCGGCACAGTTGGAGCAGTTTGGCATAAAGAATCCCTATAAAACGGAAGAAACCAAAGAACAGGAATCCCAAAGCCAAACGCCTCCGGTTAAGGAACAGCCCAAAGAGCAGGAAGTTCCGGCTCCCCAGCCGACCGCGGAAAAACCGAAGGAAAAAGAAATTCCGCCTTTAAGCCAGGAACAAGACAAATTTGTCCAATCTCAGCTGGGTATTTTGAAGCAGCTGGGGGCGGAAAACGGTCTGAAACCCGGAGATGAAATGTATAACGGTTTGGTTAACATGATGGAAACGGGCTTTAAGGAAAAAGGCCTGACGGACGAACAAATGGGAGCCATACGCGAGCAAAATCCGACATTGTTCCCGGCCAAGGAAAAACCTGCGCCGACAGCGGGCAGAGAACAAGAGCAGACGGCACCCGAAGTCAAGCCTCAGACCAGAGAAGAAAAGCCTGAGACACGTGCCCCTGAACCGAATAATCCGGAAAGCTATAACTTTGCGGGTCTTACCGGAAATGAGGGCGTAGGGGAAGATTTGTCATCGCCGAAGGACAGCAAACCGACGCAAACAGCAGCCCGGACGCCTGACCCGAACAACCCTGAGACATTCAATTTTGCGGGAATAACCGGAAATGAAGGAACTGCCGGAACGGAAACTCAGCAACCGTCTAAGGCACAGGAGGCATTAAATAAGCGGAAAGCCGCTCGGACACCGGAACAAGAAGCTAAACATCAGGAAGTTAAAAAGGCACGTCGGATTCTGATGGCTCAAGGCCGATTGAAACCAACTCAGAAACCGACCAAAGTGGTCGAGATGGACACCAATACCCGAAATGCTTTTGTTTCTACTCATCAGCAAAAACGGGCATAAGGCAGAGATCAAAGGAAAATCCCGCTTCGGCGGGATTTTTTCCGTATTGAAGATTTTGCCGGACTAAGTGCAGCTAAGTTTTTTAAGGCGCTGCGGCGCCTTTTTTTAGGGCTTGGCCGCCGCCGGCAAAAACTAAATAAAATTTAACCATTATCAGTTAAACTGAAAGCCAAATATTAAGGTTTGGTTACATTTTACTGAAATCGACAATATTCTTGACAAAATTTATTGAAAATATACTTGCGGTATGTTACCATTTATTTAATGCGAGTTATATTTAAAGGATACGGTTATGGCTGATAAGAATAATGAAGATACAACAATTAATCTTGATGCTCTTTCTCAGGGAACAGCGGACGAAGTTTCGGAAGTTAACGACGTTATGGGCAATAGTGACGGGCAGACGGCCCAGCCGGAACGGGTAACCTTTGAACAATGGCTTGAAGCTCAAACCAACCTGACGCCGGAACAGCGTCAGGCGCTGCTTGACCATAATGCGGATGCTGCGGTAACTTTCAGCCCGGAAGCTTTTGACGGTTACCTTGCGGAATTGCGTTCCGCTGATGTTGCCGATTCGGCACCGGCAAACGACCGGCCTTCGGACGAGAATCAAACCTCCGGCGAAACACCCGCGCCGCAAGATGAGCAAAATCCGGAAAATGCCGATGCTCCGGCACAGCCGCAAAACCCGGAAAATGAAGCCGTTTCCCAAGAAGAATATCGGGCAGCCATAGCCCTCACCCGGGGAGACTTGAGCAAATTAAGTTATGAAGAAATCCGCCAGGCATGGAGCGTATTAGGTCTCCTTGACGATAAAATTGCCCAGGCTACCCGTCCGGAAGCTCTGCAAGCCAAACTGAAAATGGCCGACTATGCCGAACAGCTGATGGCTTCGGCCAATCCCGAGCAGCCCTGGACCATGGAAACTGCTCCCGAATATTCCGAATGGCTGAAAGTCAGCAACGACATTCAGGCCAATAATAACAGTCAGGAAAAGAAAGACCGCAATACCAAAATCGGCGACAGCCTCAATAAATTCTATCAGGAATTTGATGCCGAATACGGCCTTTCCAATCTGACGCCGGAAAGCGCCCCGCACTTGGAAGCCAACCAGCAGGCGCTGGAGGCGTTGGGCAAAGATTTTGATCCCTTTGCCAAAGATGAGGAAGGAAAACTTCTTCATCCCGAGTTCAATGAAATTGACCGCTTTTATGACAAACTTGAAATCGAGAACGGCAATAAAGATTTTGATGCCGTAAACAAAGATGATTTCAAACAAAATATGGCTGAACTGGCTTATAACGAAGCCATGTTGGAACTCAGCCTGAATCCTGATTTTGCCAAATTAAGCAAAGAACAGCAGCAACAGCTGCTGACCGAGGCTTATGCAACTCACATGCAGGCCGGCATGGTCAGCCTGATTGCAGCTCAAATGGCGGAAAATGCCGCCAAAGCCGACCCTGAGCATCCGCAGAAACCTGAAGAATTTAATCAACAGGCGCAGGAATTTATTTCTGCTGCGGTAAAAGGGGAAAACAACAGTTTCAAAGTCAGCAATGCGGCGGCATTGACCACGCTGGCCTCCCGCACGTCCGTTTTGGAACATGTTTCCAGACGCGTGGCTCAAAAAACCGGACATAAATCCCTGTGGAGCCGGATTAAAGACTTTGACAAGCGCTTGGCCAAGAAATATCCCAAGGCATACCCGTTCCTCAAAAATCTGGCTGTCAGCTCGGCAATCGGCTTAACGACCGGCGGCGTCGGTTTGGCTGCCCTGTCGGTTTATAAAACCGGCAAGGCAATCAGAGACAGTGTTAAACATTATCGGGAAGCCAATAAAGACGGACAGTATAAAAACTGGTTCGGCTATTTGAGAAAAAATCCGAAAGAAGCCATTGGTCTGGCTGTCAGTGTTGCCGGTACGGTAATGTCCGGCTACATGGTCGGGCTTGACGGATTGAACGTCAATGACTTCGGTTTGAGCGGACAAGTTTATCAAAACGGCCTGGGCAACACCTGGGATACAATGAAACAAACGGTCAGCAATGCTTTTTCCGGAACCGAACCGGGTAAAGACATTCCCTGGACCGAAAAAATTTCTTCCTGGGGCAAACGTTTTGGCGAGCAGGTGGCGGCCACCACTCAGGACGGCCAGCGGATGGCCCGTATGGGAATTTCTCTGACCGGCGGCCTTTCTGCCGGGGCGATTGATATGGTTGCCTCGTTCAGGGAAAAAGATCCCGAAAAAAGAAGGGAACTGCGCCGGAATGCCTGGAAATCCTTTGGCGGCGTTCTGACCGGTAGTTTAATCAGCTTGGGCTTTACCGGTTTTATGAAAGCCAACAATCCGGATTCGCCTCAGGCGCATGAATCGCCGGTAGACGGTGACGATTTCAAACACCAGGTTCAGCCGAAACAGGAATGGGATGCAAACCATAACGGAATTCCTGATTATCTGGAACGCCCGGCCGACAAACCGGCTCATGACTGGTTAAAAATGCCCTGGTCAAATCAGGATGAGTCATCTCTGTCTGATAAACCGGCCCATAACTGGTTCAGAATGCCTTGGTCTCATCAGGAACCGTCGGCTCCTGAACCTGAACCGCATTCTTTTGATACGGCCCGGCAGGACGATACGCCACGCGGATATCATGAACATCCGGCCGCGGAAACCGCTCAGGAAAACACAAGCTTCTGGCAGAACCGGGCCAATAAGTTTTTGGGCGAAGAAAATACGCAGCATATTTATAATATGATAGAAAAGGGCGAGATTAAACTGCCTGAAGGAATTGAAAGCAAAGAAGAATATGCCTATAAACTGGCCATGGATATTCAGCAGACCCCGGCAGAAATAAATCAGGCGCTGGGGCACGGCTGGCAAAGCTCTGCCAAACTGACGGAGAGTATCAAGTCATGGACGCCGGAAGATTTTGCCAAGTTGAACGGAAGTGTCGATGACTTCTCGGATCGCGGCTATCATAACGGTGAAATTCCGGGAAGCAGCCGTACCGTTCCTTCGGGAGATGAGCAGAAGACAACGCCGACGGCACCGGAACAGACGGTTGTACCGCCGGAGGGCGGAAATCCGAAACCGGAGGAGGAAAAACCGGCTCCGGCAGCGCCTGAAGCCGTGCGTGATGAAGCTTATTATCAGGAAGAAAAAGATTCTTTAAGCAAGCCGGAAGATGAGAAGTCTCTCAAATCTCAGATCAATGCGGCCCGCAAAGATGAGAATGTAAGTGTCGAAGAACAAATCGATACTTATATGAGCAGCCGGGTTGCTGCCGGTGAAATGTCCGAACAGCAGGGAAATGAAGTCGGCAACCTGGTAAAACACGAGCTTGACGGCAGGGACGGCAATCAGGACGGCAAGGTTGATGACGAAGAACTGAGCCGGAGAGATGTCCGCCGCGGCCTGAAAGAAGTGGACAAAACCCTTGACGCCATGAAAGAAAATGCCGAAGAAGTCCGTTTGGCCGAAAGTCTGCAAAACGCTGCCGAAACCGGCACAGAGCATCCGGAAACTTACAGCGCGGATGTAAAAGATGCTAAATTTTATGAAGGAGCTTCCAAAGTCATTCATGAAATGCGTACCGGAGACCGGCCGGTCAGCGAGGTTATGAAAGAAGCTGTCGCCAACGGAGAAATCAGTGACAGACAGGCCGCTTTCATGAATGCCCGTGATGCCGAACTGCGCAGCAGAGGATGTTCAGAGGAAGCCAGCCTGAGACAAATGGAAAAAGACTTTGACCGCATGGCAAAATATTACGAAGCTCAGAATTTCGGCACGCAGGAGAGTGAGAATCAGTCGTCGGCTGCTAATGAGAGAGTTAACGCCGAGCTGCAAAATGCTCGGGACGTGGTTGCCAGAAAAGGTCAGTCATCGACGCCGCCTGTCTCTCAAGAAGCGCCTGCTTCTGAACAGCAGGTAAAACCCGCACAGCAGCAGGTCTTTGTTAATCCGCGTCAATACCATGTTGCTGAAAAATAAGCTGAAACAGCCGTCTTCGGGCGGCTGTTTTGTTACAGATTTGTGAAATAATAAAAAAATTGCCTAATTTGACAAAAACCTGTTGAACAATTGATAAAATTATGGTAAATTACTGCCAATCAAGCAAAATTTAGAGGAGTTAATGTTATGGACGCTAAAACTGCTGCTGCCAAAGTACAAAACGGTTTGCAAGATTTGAGCGATAAGGAACTGGTTGAAATCTATTCGGCTTTGAAAGACAATGCCGAATACAAAACCCAGTTCAATAAGCTGATGCATGTGGCAGGCAGCCGACTGGAGGCTATTCTCGAAGCAGACGGGAATAACGGCAATCAGAACATCAGAGGCGGCGCTGCCAAAGTTGACAGCGATGAAGAAGCCTTGGTCAGAGATAACTTAAAGCAGATTGAAACTTTAAGCAAGGTTGATCCTCTGAATGCCGAAAACAAAGATTTTGCCGCCAGCCGCAAATATCTCGGCAATTTGGAAGTCGTTAACGAAAACGGCCAGAAAATTGACGTTGCGCCGAACATTATTGAAATTGCCAAATTAAAAACGACCTCTGAATTATATAACACGACAGAACCGCTGACTCAGGAGAGCTATAACCGCCGCCTGCGTGACAACATTGACCTGAGCATCTACGGAATTATGGCCACCAACAACTGGGTAAAAGGTTCAACCTCGGCAGCTCAGACCAAAGACAATTTGCTTTCTATCCTTGCCGGACAAAAACAGAGTGTTTCAACGGCCGCCGTTTCCGGCGTGATGGCTGCGCAGGTTGTTTCGTTAAGCAATTTTGCCGACAAGCTGGCCGATAAATTCAAAAAGCTGTCTTTGGCTTCCCGCTTTAAAGACAAAGTTGCCGCCGCTAACGCAAATTTGAAAAACAAATTGAAGGAAACCTATATTAAAGCCCGCACTTATTCGCAGATTTTGGCGGAACAGGGCGTCTATAAAGATGTCGGAATGGCCTTTGTGGCCGGTCTCGGCGGTCCGGCCGGTATGGCTGCTTTCGGTGCCTGGACTTATTATCGCCGGGTTCACCCGATGGTAAAGGCTTATCGTGAAGAAGCCCGCGTTAATCCGCAGATGAAAAATTTCTGGCAGTATATGAAAGAGCATAAAAAAGACACCTTGATGGCCGGTCTGTATATGGGATCTTCCGTTGCATCTTTCGCCATCGCCGGTGCACAGGTTGCTTCTGCAATCACCTTGAGTTCAACCGTAGCCCAGGCCGGCGCCGCATCAATCGCGCCGCTGACACAGGCTAAAGCTTTAACGG
>ULTX01057072.1_pt1 | contig 17595 bp, 17 predicted proteins | sample 1958041 | NCBI WGS metagenome assembly ULTX01 (sample SAMEA4835747, study PRJEB28245) | human gut metagenome | biome: gut microbiome; material: fecal sample | place: Denmark | collected 2008
GTTGAATGGTTGCCGTTGATGTAGGTTTCCACCATATACTCGAAGATGTTGTCCACTTCGTAATACTTACATTGCTGAAATGCGTTCTTGCTGTGCCTTTTTCTTTTCATATCCTTTGATTTTTAGATTGTCAGTAACCAAACCGTTAAGGCGATTAAGCCTACAAGTGATGCGATGGTGATGAGTATGCCGAACAGGAAGTTTAACACACCCAGCAGAGTTTCCACTGCAATGCCTACCACCAAACCTCCGACACAAAGGGCAATGCCCGATGCAGCCGTTACCATTGCGGACAATGCTTTCCACAATGCCTTTCCGATGTCGTTTAATGTCATTACCATATCTTCCATTTTTTAGATTGTTACTCGTTTCATTCGGATTGGGAGGGTCTGGTCGAGTCCTTTTTCTTTTCGTCTCTCCGTATGTCCGAAGTTTCCTTGTGCCGTCTTCGACCGCATCGGTCGTTTTCGTTTCGGGGGCTTCTCAAAGGTTAGGGAGTAGGATTAGCAAATTTTTTCGACAAAATACTACCCCTGAAAGGGCGTGGAGATTTTTCGACAAAAAATTTGTGTTCCTAATCCCGTCTTTACCTTTGCCCCAGCAACGAAAATGACACGCTGATGCCGTCTTGAAGGCGGCATGGAAACGTAGGCATACATGGAGAGGCGAAAAGGAAAAGGGAGCGGATGGAATGGCGCAACGCGCCACGGGAAGAGACAAAGGGCGGCGCAACAATAAAGGGGGAAAGTTGTGCTTTCCTGTCGCCGTGACGGAAGTTCTGTAACCGTCATTGTCATGCGTGCATGGCTTGCGGTTGCAGATGTTCCTCCGGCAGTACATTGCCGGAATACGGGCTTGTCAGACATTACCCTGTGTGGAAATGGCAGGCAAGCCGGTTTGAAGGCAGGAGAAACAGGGAAAGCAGAAAATTGTCGCAAACGCAGAGGCACGCTTGCCGTGTCCTTCATCCGGTGGTATTTTCAGCTATATGATAATGGTAAAATAAAAACTGACAATAACGGTTTTGACCGTCCGGCACAAGTATATAAAAAGAGATGCCCACGATGATGGCAGTGTCATTTGTGACATTGTGATCATCGTGGGCATTTCTTTGCTTGTGCCTTTTCTGAAATCGGCTTCCGTACATCTGACGGTAGCTGTTTTCAGAAGGAGAAAAAGTAATTGAAAAATGTGTTTGGAAATTCGTGAAAATGAGTAAAGTTTTGTACCTTTGCAAAGAGTAAGAAAGTTCTTTCGCTTGACGCAAAATGAGGTAGAATATAGAAGTTCGCTGGTTTCTAAACCGTTAACACCCCTGTTTAGTTCCTGTGTTAATTATCTAATATTTAGACAGATATATTTTTTATTATGTCTTGCAGTGTGTGTAGTCAGGTTCTTCTTTATCAGGCATAGGTCGGCAATCTCTTTCAGGTAGCTGTTCATCTTCTGATTGCAGGGAACAGGCAGCAATACTCCTTTCTTTTTGCAGGCAGGATAATCTGCATATTTTCTCAGGATTTCCAAAGGAATATCCAGCAGCGGAATATTGCACATGTTCTTTGTTTTTTGACGTGGCTTCCTGATCCACAGGTTTCCGTTGTTGTCTTTTACGATATGCCCTGGGGAAAGTTGTTGCACGTCGATGAAAGCTAATCCGGTGAACGAAGAAAGAAGCATCAAAGCAAGGGAGATAGGAACAAAGAGAATCAAACGCAACCCGTTGTAAACAAGCGGTTTTGCAGTCGTTTGCCATTGCAGCCAAACAGCAGGGAAAGGCAGGATAATGCAAGGTTTCCGCTACCAAGTCATTACCTGTTCCGCAACCTGCCTGAAGCCTGAAAAACAGCGTTCCTAATGCTTGTAAACAAGCATTATACGTGCGGCAATGGCTTCAAATCCGCAGATTTAGCAGCATCCGTTCCGTTTGCGCCGTTCTGCCCTGTTTCCAATTCTGTCGGTCGGCAATGTATCACTAATATTGCAACCAAAAAAGTTATGGCAATGAAGACAGAAATGAAAGTGCTGCTCTACATCAAGCGCAGCGGACAGGACAAGGACGGACTGTCGCCCCTCATGGGCAGGATAGCCGTCAGGGGAAAGAACAATTCTATCGCACAGTTCTCATGCAAGTTCAAGGTGGATGTAAGGCTGTGGAACGCCACTGCCCAACGGTGTACGGGCAAGAGCCGGATGGCGGTCATGGCAAACCGGGAGATTGAACGCACGCTATTGTTGTTGCGCCAGCGTTTCAACGAACTTAAAGACATCAAGGAGGTTGTTTCGGCAGAGGAAGTGAAGAACGCCTACCAAGGGCTAGCGGAATCTCAGGACACCATCATGAAGCTGTTTGAGGAGCACAACAGCGACTATGCCTTGCGCGTGGGCGTAAACCGTTCCGCAACCAGCTATTACCATTACACGAACACTTACCGCCACCTCGCCACCTTCCTGAAAGACAAGTATCATCTTTCCGACATGCCCGTCAAACAGATGGACGAGAATTTCATCGAGGATTTCGACATGTACATGCGCACCGTCAAGCGGTTTATGCCCAAGACCATACTCGGACATGTAAACCGCCTGAAAAGCGTGATGATGCTTGCCGTGTTCCGTGGCATTATCCCGTTCAGCCCGTTCAAAGGCTACAGACCGCAAAAGCCGGAGTTCAAGCAGATGTACCTTACGGAAGAGGAACTGGGCAAGTTTGCAAATATGACCTACGATACGCCCAACCGCAATTTCACGAGGGACATGTTCCTGTTCTCGTGTTGGACGGGCATTTGTTACTGCGACATGAGGGCGTTGACGGAGAAGAACCTTGTAAAAGCCGAGGACGGAAGCCTGTGGATTCATACCGAACGGCAGAAGACCGGAACGCCCGAATGTGTAAGGCTGATGGAGATACCGCTCGCCATCTTGGAGAAATACAAGGGCATGGATGCCGACGGGAAATTGCTGCCCATGCTTACGAAAGAAAGCATGAACCGCCACCTCAAAAAGATGTCGGTGATGTGCGGCATCAACCGTCCGATTTCATTCCATCAGGCACGTCATACATTCGGCAGCATAATTTGTTTATCACAAGGAATACCCATCGAAACGGTAAGCAAAATCATGGGGCACAAACATATCAAGACCACACAGCGGTATGCGAAAGTCACGCAGGACAAGATTGACCGTGACGTGGACAGGCTGAATGAAGCCATCGGCGGCAAGTTCTCCCTGTTCGGGATTGATGCATCCCCTTCCACGATACGCAAGGACAACACCCGGCGCAGGGTAAATCCGAGTTGGAAACAAAGGGCTATTGTCAAACAAATGATGGAGGGATAAGCCATGCGCAGCACGTTCAAGCTATTGTTCTACATCAACCGACAGAAGGTGAAGAAGAACGGCAAATGCCCTGTCATGGGACGTATTACCCTTGACGGCAAGGTCAGCCAGTATTCCACAGGGTTGGAAGTCGAGCCTGCGTATTGGGATGCCGACACGGGCAGGGCTTCCACTGACGGGCGCAAGGAAAGCCTTGACTGCGAAAAGAAAAAGGAACTGATCAGGCTAAACGATGCCCTGTCCGCACTGGAAGCCAAAGCCCATGCCGCCTACAAGGAGAATGTGGACAGTTACGGCTTCGTGTCGGCTGAAATCATCAAGAACGCCGTGACGGGCAAGTCGCAGGTGAAGGAAACCCTGCTTGCGCTGATGGACGAGCATAACGAAGAATATGCCAAGCGTGTGGGCATTGACAGGACAAGGCACAGCTATGTCCGCTATCTGACCACACGCAAGCACATCCACAATTTCATGAAGTACAAGTACAACATGGAGGACATGCCGTTGCGCTCGCTGGCTATGCGCTTCATGACCGACTTCACGTTTTACCTTTCCACCGTGCTGAGATTGAAGGTATCGGCATACAACGACTACCTCATCCTGCTGCACAAGATGACGCGGCTCGCCTTGAAGAAGCATATTCTCAAACGCGACCCTTTCGCGGGACACAAGATAGAGAAGGTTCCGGTGAACCACCGCTACCTGACGGGTGAGCAGTTTGAGAAGCTGTTGAAAGCCAAGCTGCCCACATACCGACTTTGTCATACGAGGGACTTGTTCGTCTTTTCGACTTTCACGGGCATCGGGAGGGCGGATTTAGCGAATTTGACGGAGGACAACATCATCACGAAGGAGGACGGTAGCAAGTGGATTCACATCGCCCGTCAGAAGACCAAGGCAGAGTGCCATATCAAATTGTTGGACATACCCTTGCGCATCATTGAGAAGTATCGCGGAGAAGGCAAGGACGGCAAACTGTTTTATGTGCCAATCACCGGAAACCTCAACCGCAGCCTGAAAATGATTGCCGAACAATGTGGCTTGGACTGCCATCTTACCTACTATCAAAGCCGTCACTCCTTCGCAACCCTGATTTGCCTGAACAACGGCGTGCCGATAGAAAGTATCAGCAAGATGATGGGGCATTCCTCCATCCGCACCACGCAAATCTATGCGGAAATCACCAACCAGAAGGTGAGCCGTGACTTGGCTGTATTGTCCGAGACCACAAAAGGCAAGTTCTCCCTGCCTGATGACGGGATGCCATCGCGTGTGTTCAAATGCGGCAATTACAGCGGCTGGAAAAAGGAATGTAAACGGAATTCAGACAATGAAAAATGATGCGGACATGGAAAGAGGAATAATCACAATCACTGAAAACGGGGCGGTCACGATGCCGACCGCTCCCGTTTGGATGACGCAGCAGGAGATGTGCGATGCGTTCAATGTGTTCGGTTGCTATATTCGTAAGGCTATTGCTGTCATTTACAAAAACAATGAATTGTCGGAAGAGGAAACGGTGCGACATGTCAGGCTGGACTACAGGATTTGCTATGACGTGTACAGCCTTGAAATGGTGATTGCCGTGGCTTTCAGGTTGCGAAGCCGCGAGGCAATGGCTTTCAGACGGTTCATTATGGACAAACTCTGTTCTTTCAATAGAGGAAATTCCATCCATTTGTTTTTTTCGCTATCCAATGCCCATCCCCGATGCGCATGTTAGGATAAAGCGAAACGACCTTCCCATAAAGAGTAAGCCGATGGCTAGGCAGTTATCTTGCAGCCATCGGCTTACTCAGTTTTTGCAAGTATCAAATCACGTTTCCATACGATAGGCGTTCCGATAACCGCTCATCACCATCCTTTCTATGTCCGATTCCTTGTACAGAATCTTGCCGCCCAACTGATAATAGGCAATCATCCCGTTGTTGCGGTAGTCCTGCAAGGTGCGTCGGCTCACCTTGAGCCATGCCGATACTTCCTTGTCCGTCAGGAACTGTTCGTTACTTGGCGAAGCCTTATACCCCACATTCATTCTTTCGATGCCTTCAAACAAGGCATCCAGTTTTCCGATGAAGCCGACTTCCAATTCACGGTCGGCAAGAATCAAGTCGTTCATAAATTACAGTGGATTTAGTGGTTATACTTTCGATTGCCAGATTAGATGCTGCAGCCACGATAAGCTGCATCCTTACGCCTGTCCTCCACAAGTCGGACGATGCGCTGCACGTCCTCCGGCTTGTAGAAAATCTTGTGCCCGATTTGCGAGTAAGCCAGCGTTCCATTGTCGCGGAGCGTCTGCAAGGTTCGCGGACTGATGCGCAATGTTGGCAGACCTCTTGGTTGTCCATCCAACGGCTGAGCCGTTTTCCCTCCCTTTTGCAAAGGATTTCATTCACCCGGTCGGACAGGCGGTTGAGCTTGCCGACCATCTCTTCGTACTTTTCTTTCGAAATAATTACTACATTCATTTCTTATACTGATTTTAGTGTTAATAATCCGTTTTGCCTGCAAAGTAAATCCGTTGTTCGCATGGAACAATGGATTTGCAATGAGGTGGCAGCTTGTGGCAGCAAGTGGTCGGGAGTGGCGTAATCTACCGAACCCGTAGCGTCTGTTCCAAGCGTCCGTGATGCAAAGAAAAGTGAAGTCCGGCATAATCCGACCACTTCACATCTGTGTGGCAGCATTTGGCGTCGGTGTGGTAGCCTGTGGCGTTCTTCGGTTTCTAATGCCATCCGAAAATATGTTCTTCTGGTTTCCTAAAAGCCATATCCTTAAATCCGCCCTGACAGCTCCAATTAAGCCCTTAAAATTTCCAATGCCCGTTTCATGTACTATGGCAAAACGGCGCAGCCTGTACCGCTTAGGCAATGCGTAAAGTGCAAAACCGTACATTGTTGTCACACTCAGTCCAATCCTTTGACTGTCTGTTTTATAGCCATTTCCTTTGCAATCGATAATCGGTCAAATGTGCGCACAACGACCAACATTGTTAAACATTTAATTCAAACAAGTATGAAGAAAAATTTAAGCAGCCAAAACATGGATGCAGCATTACAGGATTTTTTAGGCAGCAAGCCGAGTATGGAAATCCCTAAGCCGGAATCTCAGCCTGCTGACACGCAGGAACAGCAGGAAAAGGCAAGCGAGGTTGTACAGGAACAGGCAAGTGAAACCGTGCCGGAACAAGTAGATGAAACTCCGCAAGTGGTACGCCGCATCAGCGGCAAGCAACGCAGGGCATCGTTGGAGGATTACAAGGAAACATTCCTTCCCGTTCCGGTCATCGAAGACCGCAAGCCCGTGTTCCTCAGCCGCCGCACGCGCGACGCCCTTGACCGCATCGTCCGCATGTTCGGCGAGCGCAGGATGAGCGTGTCGGGACTGGTGGAGAACATCGCACGGCAGCACCTTGCCACCTACGGGGAGGACATCGAGGCATGGCGTAAACTCTGAGAATTAAGAAGTGGATTGACGGGGGACAATTCAGAGTTACCCTGAACCTATCCAACGGAGTTTTGAGGGGAGCAAGTTTGTGTTTCAGGCATACCGAAACCGCCTGCTCCCACTCCGAAACTCCGTGGAAGCTACATCCCGTTGGTCTATTATGTATGCATACTTTAATCATTAGAAATCAATGGAACAGAAACGGAAAACTGGCAACAGAAACAAGGGAGGCCGCCCCAAGAAGGGAGCGGCAGACAAGCTGAAATACCGCCTCACGGTGAAGATGGCGACATCAGACTACTACACGCTGAAAGGCAAGGCACGGAGCGCGGGCATATCCGCCGGGGAGTTCCTGCGCCGTTGCATGAGGGACGGGCAGGTGAAGGAGCGGCTCACGCCGGAACACACTGGTTACGTCCGCCAACTCTGCGGCATAGCGAACAACCTGAACCAGCTTGCACACAAGGCGAACGCCGCAGGATTCGTTACGGTAAGGATAGAGTGCCGCATACTCGTGGCACGGATTGAGGAACTCCTTAACCTTATCCTCCTATGATAGCTAAAATCGTAAAAGGAAGCAGTTTCAAGGGTGTGGTAAGCTACATTCTTGACAAGGAAAAGGACGCTAAAATCCTCGTCTGTGACGGTCTGTTTGCCGAGAACAGGGACACGATAGCCATGAGCTTCGAGGCACAATCAAAGATGAATCCAAAGGTTACGAAGCCTGTCGGACACATCTCGTTGGCTTTCCATAAGGAAGATGAACACCGCCTGACCGACCGCACAATGGCTGGAATAGCGTTGGAATACCTGAAGGAAATGGGGATAACCGACACGCAGGTTCTCATCGTGCGCCACTTCGACAAGGAGCATCCGCACGTGCATATAGCGTTCAACCGAATCGCCAATAATGGCAGGACAATCAGCGACCGCAACGAGCGGATACGCAGCGCACGCATCTGTAAGGAACTGACGAAGAAATATAGCCTGTACTTCGCCAGCGGCAAGGAACAGGTTAAGCAACACCGTCTGAAAGAGCCGGACAAGACCAAGTACGGGCTTTATAGCATTCTTAAAATGGAAGTTTCAAGGTGTGGTAATTGGCGGCAGTTAGCCGCTAATCTGAAGAAACAAGGCGTGGATATGCGGTTCAAGTACAAAGGCAAGTCGGACGAGGTGCAGGGTGTCGTCTTCACCATGAATGGCTACTCGTTCAGCGGCTCCAAGATTGACAAGCGGTTTAGCTATTCCAAGATAGATGCAACACTGGACGAAAACAGACACAATGAACGGCAGGGAATCATATCATCACCGCATCGTGAAGAACAGTCCATGTTCCCAACCGAGTCAAGTGGTAACGATGGTTTGTATAGCAGTTCGATTGGTCTTTTCATGATGGACAACGCGGACGGACAGGCTGAGGAAAACCGTTTCGAGGAAGAATTAAAACGCAGGAACAAGAAAAAGAAACAACGTAAAATAAGATTCTAAATATGGATAATAACGAAGTATATGCACTCTTCGAGGACATCAAGAATAACCTCAAGGGTATCAACGGAAAGTTGGAGGACGCTCCAAAAGTAGCAAATGACCAGTTCGGCGGACAACCTCAGGCGGTGGACTTGAACCCCATAAAGGAGCTGTTCGAGAGTTCCGCAAAGGAGCATCATGCACAGACCAAAGCCATGCTGACCAAGTTCGCGGAAGCGGAGGTTTACGCATCGAACAGGATTCTACACCTGTTGCGAAACATGAAAGATTTGTTTGTCCGAAGTTCGGAAGAACAGAAAAACGAGCTGCAGGAACATATCCACCGCCACAGCTTTGACATTCGGTCGAGCAAGGTATTTTCTCTTTTGGTCGGCATGGGCATCGTGTGTGCCCTTTCCATATGGGGCAACATCGAGCTTTGGAAATCCAAGCGTCAGTATGCGGACGATGCGTTGAAGTTCCGCGTCATCCGTTCATGGGGAGGTTGCAACGCCAATCATATCCTTTGGCTGAATAACGTGTTTGACATCCACCGCAACGAGGAAGCCATTGAATGGATACGGCAGGAGGCTGACGGCTACGACAAGAGATTAAAGACTTTGTCCGACAGCCTGATGCAGGAGAAATTGAAAGTGGAACTAATGAAGAATAACAATAACAAAAAGTAACGTGAATGGCATCGGTAAAAGTGAAATTCCGTCCTTCTTCCGTAAACGGCAAGGAGGGCAGTATCTACTATCAGGTAATACACGACCGCGCGGTCCGCCAAATCAAGACGGATTGCCGGATATTTGAAAGCGAATGGAACAGTAAAGCATCGGCAGTTGCCGTTCCTGTTCTGGCAAGCATCGAACGGAAAAACTACCTTCAATCGGTCGCAAACCGAATCGAATGGGATGTAAAACGCCTGACGGCAATCATCGCATTGCTTGAAAAAGGGAACAAAGGTTACACGGTGAACGACATCCTCGTGAAATTCAATAGGCAAGCGAACGGACAATCCATGTTCCTATTCATGCAAGGCATCATCAGCCAGTTGAAGCGGCTGAACAGAATCCGCACGTCGGAAACATACGCCGCCACGCTCGCCAGCTTCATGAAGTTCCGTAATGGTCAGGACATTCTTTTGGTCGAGATAGACGGCGACACGATGATGCTGTATGAGGCATGGCTGAAAGCCAACGGCAACTGCCCCAATACAACCTCGTTCTATATGCGCATACTTCGTGCCGTCTATAACCGTGCAGTAGAAAAGGAACTGACGGAACAGAGGCATCCTTTCAAGCACGTTTATACAGGCATAGACAAGACCGTGAAGCGTGCCGTGCCATTGAAGACTATCAAGCGCATCAAGGAACTTGACCTGACGCTGAAACCGCATCTGGACTATGCGAGGGATATGTTCCTCTTTTCGTTTTACACCCGTGGTATGTCGTTCATAGACATGGCTTATCTGAAGAAGTCGGACTTGAAGAACGGCATTCTGACATACCGAAGGAGAAAGACCGGGCAACAACTGATGGTCAAATGGGAGAAGTGCATGGAGGAAATCGTGACCAAATATGAAGCCTGTTCCGCCACGCAATACTTGTTGCCGATAATCACTAACCCGTTAGCCAGTGAACGGGTACAATACATGAACGCCCTCAGTCGTGTAAATGTAGCATTGAAAGAAGTCGCACGTTTGGCGGACTTGCAGATTCCGTTGACCATGTACTGCGCCCGCCATGGATGGGCAAGCATTGCCAAGAGCAAAAATATACCGCTTTCGGTCATCAGCGAGGGAATGGGGCACGACTCTGAGGAAACCACGCGCATTTATCTCGCATCGCTTGACACGAGCGTGGTTGATAGGGCGAACAGCCTTATCCTGAAAGATTTGTAATTGGGAATACTATCAGAAAATTGTTTTGCAAAAATCGGAATCTCTTGATAAGAGTTATAGTTATATCGCAAAGGTACGTAAAATATTGCAGATTTTGTGAAAAGTTCTCATTTATAATGGGATAAAAGATGAAAATTGTACGGATTTGTTTGGCAAATCCACTTTTCTTGTTTGCTAACATCCTGATTCATAGGATTTATATCCTTGACGTATATCTCTTATCAAGAGATGAATTTCAAGGACATACTGCATAAATTCCGTACCGAATCATTCACCGAAAGGGAAAAAGGTACAAAGTTCGAGCGTCTGATGCGCTCATGGCTGTTGACAGACCCACGCTATAACGAGCTTGAAAAGGTGTGGCTGTGGGAGGATTTTCCGGGGCGCAAGGACTTCGGAGGCACGGACACGGGAATAGACCTCGTGGCCAAGACCGAGATGGGCGACTATTGGGCTATCCAGTGCAAGTGCTATGCGGAGGGTGCCGTAATCGACAAGCCCGCCGTGGATTCATTCCTCGCCACCTCCAGCCGCACGTTCACCAACGAAGTCACTTTCCAGACCACCCGTTTTGCCAAACGGATATGGATTTCCACCACCAACCATTGGGGAAGCAACGCCGAGGAAGCCATCCGCCACCAAGACCCGCCTTTTTCACGGGTTGGGCTGATTGACCTGAACTCTTCCTGTGTGGACTGGCAAAAACTGATGGACGGACTTACGGGAACTTCCGCACTAGTAGAGGGCAAGAAACCGCGCAAGCACCAGTTGGACGCCATATCCAAGGCATACACGCACTATATTATTGACGGCAACGACCGTGGCAAACTCATCATGGCCTGCGGAACGGGAAAGACCTACACCTCGCTGCTCATCACCGAACAGTTGTTGGGCAACAAAGGACTGGTTTTGTTCATGGTTCCGTCCATCGCCCTGTTGGGGCAGTCGCTCAACGCATGGTCGGCAGACGCAAAGAAGCCTATCAAGTCCGTCTGCATCTGTTCAGATTCCAAGGCTTCGCGAAAGATTCAGAATAAATACGATGACATGGATGACAGCGTGGTTGACCTTGCCGTGCCTGCGTCCACCAGTCCGCAGTCCATAGCTTCGCAGTTGAAGAAATACCGCAGTCACGACGGGTTGGTAGTCGTGTTTTCCACCTACCAGTCCATTGATGCCGTTTCAGCGGCACAACAGGAGATACTTTCCGAAACAGACGGCGAGTATGGCGTGTTCGACTTCATCATCTGTGACGAAGCCCACCGCACCACGGGCGTGAAGTTGTCGGACAAGGACGAGAGCAATTTCACCAAGATACACTCCAACGATAATGTGCAAGGCCGTAAACGGCTTTACATGACCGCTACGCCACGGCTGTATGGGGAATCGGCCAAGATAAAGGCATCGGAAAAGGACTGCATCCTCTGTTCGATGGACGACAAGGCTTTGTACGGGGATGAGTTCTATCGCGTGAATTTCTCCTACGCCGTACAGAACGGACTGCTGACCGACTACAAGGTGCTTGTCCTTACCGTCGGCGAGGATGATGTACCGGAAAACATCAAGCGCGATGTCACCGACACGACCACGGAACTGAACTTTGACGACACGTCCAAGCTCATCGGCGTAATCAACGGACTGTCCAAGATGATACAGGGCGACGACCACCGTACATGGGATGCCGACCCGCACATGATGCGCCGTGCCGTGGCGTTCTGTTCATCCATTGACAGGAGCGCAAGCAGAGTGGGCATCGCTTCCAAATATGTGGCTTCCGTGCTGCCGAAAATATCGGAAAAGTACGACGAGAATCTGGATGCGGAAAGCCTTTCGCATACCGTTTCGATAGCCACAAAGCATATAGACGGCTCGATGAACTCACAGGAGCGCAACGGAATCCTGCAATGGCTGGCGGACGAACCGGAAAATGACCGGGAGTGCCGGGTGGTGACCAATGTGCGGTGTCTGTCCGAGGGCGTGGATGTGCCGTCGCTCGATGCCGTGCTGTTCCTTTCCGCCCGTAACTCGCAGGTGGATGTAGTGCAGTCGGTAGGCCGTGTAATGCGCACTTTCCACAAAGGACTGCCCGACGAGAAGAAGTACGGGTACATCATCATCCCTATTGTCGTGCCGTCCGATGTTTCAGCAGAAGAAGCACTCGACAACAGCAAGACCTTTGATGTGGTCTGGGAAATCCTGAACGCGCTGCGCTCCCACGATGACCGTTTCAATGCGATGGTGAGCAAGATTGCGCTCAACAAGCAGAAACCAAACAAGCAATCCTATACGCCGTCTGTAACCATCGGCAGGCCGGGACTGGGCTTTCAGGAGGGAGAGGAAGAAGCGCGGCAGATGGAGAACGCGGAAATCGCCCGACAGTTGGAACTTCGTTTCGGCGAATTGCAGGACGGCATGTATGCCAAGCTCGTGGAGAAGTGCGGTGACCGCCTCTATTGGGAGAACTGGGCAAAGGAAATCGGACTTATCGCGCACAAGTTCATCGAGCGCATATCCAAGCTCATCCAGTCCGGCGTACACAAAAAGGCGTTCAATGAATATCTCAAAGGATTGCAGCGTGACCTTAACCCGTCCGTGGATGCGGCACAGGCCATCGAAATGCTGGCGCAGCACATCATCACCCGTCCGGTGTTTGATGCCTTGTTTGCCGATTACCAGTTCGTGAACAACAACGCCGTGAGCCGCTCCATGCAGCGCATGATAGACCTTTTGCAGGAGCAGGCTTTCGAGAAAGATACCGAGGTGCTGGAGAAGTTCTATCAGTCGGTGAGGACGAATGTGGGCGGCATAGACAATCTGGAGGGCAAGCAGACCATCATCAAGAACCTCTACGAAAAGTTCTTCAAGGGCGCGTTTCCGCTCACCGTGGAGAAATTGGGCATTGTCTATACGCCCGTGGAGTGCGTGGACTTCATCATCCATTCTGTAAACGACATACTCAAGGCAGAGTTCAACACTTCGCTGACCGAACAGAATGTGCATATCCTCGACCCGTTTGTAGGAACAGGCACGTTCATTACACGGTTGTTGCAGTCCGGCCTTATCCGACCGGAGGACATGGAGCGCAAGTACCTGAATGAAATCCATTGCAACGAAATCGTGCTGCTGGCCTATTATATCGCCGATGTGAACATTGAATCGGTATTCCATGACATTACCAGTCGGAAAACCTATCTGCCGTACAGCGGCATCTGCCTGACGGACACTTTCCAGCTGGCAGAGAAGAAGCACAACGAACTTTTCACGGAGTTCTTCCAGGACAATTCCAAACGGGTGAAGAAGCAGATAGCTACCCATGTGAGGGTGATTGTGGGGAATCCGCCATATTCCATCGGACAAAAGTCGGCTAATGACAATGCGCAGAATTTATCTTATCCGTATCTAGACAAAAGAATTTTTGATACATATCGTATTTGTAGCAACAACCATTCAGCCCAATCTGCTATCGCATTAAAAGATGCATATGTAAAGGCTTTTCGTTGGGCATCTGACCGCATACCTAATAAAGAAGGAGGTATTATTGCCTTTATTAGTAATGGTGCTTGGTTGGATGGAGTATCGCAGGATGGTATGCGCTGTTGTTTAGAGAAAGAATTTACATCCATATATGTGCTTAATCTCCGTGGAAATCAACGTACATCGGGAGAACTTTCACGTAAAGAAGGAGGCAAAATTTTTGGTAGCGGTTCACGTACTCCCATTGCAATTACTTTCCTCGTAAAGAATCCGGCAAAGAAAGTAGAAAAGGCTGTTATTCATTACCATGACATAGGCGATTACCTTACCCGTGAGCAAAAGCTCAAAATGGTAAAGGACTTCCGTTCTATTTCTTCGCAGAAGTTGGATTGGCAGATTATTACTCCAAACGAAAAGGCTGATTGGATAAATCAGCGTGATGGTTTATTTGACAGTTATTTACCTCTTACTCCAGAGAAGAAATTTAATACAAAAAGTCAGTCCATCTTTTGCACTAATTATATCGGCGTTTGTACAAACAGAGATGCTTGGGCTTACAATTTTAGTTTTGACGGATTACGAAAAAATGTAAGTGCTATGATGAACTTTTACAATTCGGAAATGGAACGAATATCTCCATTTCTTGTGCATGAAAGTTTGGATAAATTAGTTTGTTATGACCCAACGAAGATAAGCTGGACAGCTCAATTGAAAATTAAGGCGAAAAAAGGCTTTAGATTTCAATATTCAGAAAAAAGAACTCTGAGATGTGCTACATATCGTCCTTTCGTAAAAACAAATATGTATTTTGATAGAAGTTTTAATGAAACAATTGGATTATCACCTTCCATTTTTCCACTTAAAGAGTTGGATAATATTGTCATTTGCGTGTCAGGGATAGGTTCATCAAAAGGTTTTTCTGTCCTTATGGTCAATAACCTTTCTGAATATCAAATGATAAGTAATGGACAATGTTTGCCCATGTATTGGTACGAAGAAAACAAAAATCCGCAGGCTTCGCTTTTCGATGATGCAGAAACGAACCGTTATATCCGCCGTGACGGTATAACCGACTGGATTCTGAAAGAAGTTCGTAATCGCTTCGGAGGAACACGAGCCATCACCAAAGAACACATCTTCTACTATGTGTATGGACTGCTTCATTCCAAGCAATACCGTGAGCGTTTCGCCGATGACCTTAAAAAGTCATTGCCACGCATACCAATAGTTGACAATGTTCAGGACTTCATGGCTTTTTATAAAGCCGGAAAGGAACTTGCCGGCCTGCACCTGAATTACGAGCAAGGCATTAACGTGCAAACAACAGGACATGACGGCGATTATATATTTTTCGCAGAAATGCCAATGTTAGCACATCGTTTCTTTGGTGTAAAAGTTATTGGCGACATCGACATTTGGCAAAGCGAATGGACGGATGACACCTACCAGCACTTCGCCGTAGAAAAGATGAAATTTGCCAAAATCCGTGACGAAAACGGAAAACTCATTTCGGATAAGACACGCATCATTTACAACGGTCATATCACCATCGAGAACATTCCGCTCAAAGCCTACGAATACGTTGTGAATGGTAAGTCCGCAATCGACTGGATAATGGAACGCTATGCCGTCACCATCGACAAAGCATCCCAAATCAAGAACGACCCTAACGACTGGTCAAGAGAGCACGAGCAACCCCGTTATATCCTCGACCTCCTGCTGTCGGTCATTATTCTTTCGTGTCAAACAGTAAATATAATAAATTCATTGCCAAAACTAAAATATGTATAATTTGTTTAATACCAAAATGTTAAAGTAAAATGACAACAAAACTTTTATGTTTGATTACTGTACTTATTGCAGCTGTAAATGTAAACGCTCAAGTTATGCGAGCAGAAGAATTAGAGAAATATGCAAAAGAAAGGTATGGTGAGAAATGGACTGAAGCAGCTGAAAATTTAGCTTCACAACTTAGCCTTGATAAAAATAATTCTTTAACTTATGTTCAAGTAATAGATTGCGGAGAATCGACCAAAGAACAACTGTATGTCACTCTGAATTATTGGTTTACGGCAACTTTTAATGATGCTAATTCTGTTATAAAGCTCAATGACAAGGAAATGGGAGTTATTATTGCAGAAGGTTACGTTGCGGATATAGCAAATCATGTAGGTGGTACGAATTCATATAACGTCAATATCCGGCCTATAATAAAGGTGGATATAAAAGACCATAGAATAAGGGTTACTTATACAGTCCAGTATTATGATGTAACCAAAGCCATTGGTGGTGGAATTATGGGAGCATTAGGTGGTACTATTCCACAAATGTCACATGAAAAATGGGGGCTTGAAACTTGCTATCCTTTTGCTAAGAAGGATGAACATAAAGCTAAAAAAACATCATCAAAAGCGTTAGTGATGACACATGCTTATTCCAATGTGATAATGGATAAAATAGAAGAAACAGTCAAAAACGGGCTTGTTGGTAACGAAAATGATGATTGGTGATAATCATGCTAAAAACTTAGAAAGGTGGGTAAGAAACTCACCTTTTTATTTATTTGCTAAGATTCTGCCCCAATGAACTTACTTCATTATGAAGTAAAATTTCACGAATAAGTGCATTGGTCTATGAATCAAGCACTAATTTTGTATCATCAAAATAATAAGAGAATGGAAAGGATAGAAAATTTATATTACGACAAGGCATTCTTGCTTGGCAATGGATTTGACGTGGCAAACAATCATTCGACGTGTTATAGTGATTTTATAGCTCATCAGTATTTTAAGAAACTATTAATGAAAGACAACCAATTAGCCCAATTTATACAGACTCAGTATGATTATGCGAATTGGGTTGATATAGAAGTGGAATTAGGTAGATATTCTGCAATTATTGAGGACACGTATAAAGGTCAATCTTTTATAAGGGAAAGTGGTAGATTTGAAAGTGAGTACAATGATTTGAATGAGGCACTATACTGGTTTATAGATGATATTAAGACTGGTACGACAAATCCAAAAATGGAAGAATTGATACATTCCTGGAAAAATGGTTTATTTGGGAAAAGGCAAGAACGCGCATTTTTCGTAACATTTAACTACCTACGATGGGATTCTGTAATTTTGCAAGATAAGCTATTAAGTGAGCGTTTTGTTGGAAACTATCCGCTATATATACATGGCATGACCCAATACAATGCTAATGCAACTCCCAATATTGTACTTGGCGTGGATGAAAAGACTGTGCATTGTAAAGAACATCATTTCATAGTGAAAGCCTATAATAAATACAATAAGGCGGATGTATATTTCAAACATATCTATAACGCTAATCATATTACAATTTTTGGCTGCTCAATGGGTGATACCGACAGACGTTATTTTGAGCCATTACTTTCTCAGGCTAAAGGAAAAACATTTGATATTTATTGCTATGGGAATAAGGATGAGATGGAAATCAAGGCAAACATTGCTGCAATTTGCCAATTTGATGGATTTATATCGAATAACCAAGTTCGGTTTATTGATTCTACTCCATTTTCAAAATAGGACTATACATTTTATTATTTACTTCTGCATTAATTGTCCTACTATTTCCTAAAAGTAGAAAGCGTTTCGCTTATTCTATTGCTAACAATAAAGATATAAAATATCAGATGATTTATACATCCGTTTTGATTTTATTTGCTACCTTTGCACAAGTTGATTGACTTATTGAAAATAAGCAGAATGGTGAACCTCAAAGGTTTCTAAACCATTACCTATTCTCTTTTTGTCTGATGATAACTTTCTGATTTACAGCTGCATTTTATTTAGTGCAACATTTGTGAACGCGGCGAAAATAAAAACATCACGGACTATGGTGATTCGCTCCAGAGAAAATTCCTTGTGGTAGATGCTCAGCAGTTCATCCATAGTAAGAAACTCACGGATTACTTCTTTTTCGTGGAACTTGAT
>ULTX01057140.1_pt1 | contig 17485 bp, 18 predicted proteins | sample 1958041 | NCBI WGS metagenome assembly ULTX01 (sample SAMEA4835747, study PRJEB28245) | human gut metagenome | biome: gut microbiome; material: fecal sample | place: Denmark | collected 2008
AATTATCTATAAAGTGATAGACATTTCAAAGAAAGAAAATGAAGCGATTGCAGACAAGTACGAAGTTACATGGTCGTCTTTGTTTGTGAACGGCTGGAAAGACGGTAAAGAGAATGTAAACAACATGACCGAGTTTAGTTTTTCCAATGCGAAAAATGCACCGGACAAGTTTAAAGAGGGAATTAAAAGCAAGATTGACGAATTGTTAAAACAGTTGTAAGATGGATTTTCTTCAATCGCTATTAGATAACAGTTCTATTCCTGCTATTACAGCTTTTATATTGGGGATTTTAACGGCGGTTAGCCCGTGTCCGTTAGCGACCAACATAACGGCAATAGGATTTATTAGTAAGGACATAGAAAACCATCACCGGATATTTATAAACGGATTGCTTTATACATTCGGCAGAATAGTAAGCTATACGGTTCTTGGCTTTATCCTTATCCCTATTCTCCGTGAGGGAGCAAGTATGTTTATGGTTCAAAAAGCCGTAAGTAAGTACGGGGAAATGCTGATTGCTCCGGCGTTAATCATCATTGGAATATTTATGCTCGATATAATAAAACTCAATCTGCCGAAAATCAATATCGGCGGTGAAAGTTTGAAAAAGAGAACTAAAGGCGGTTGGGGGGCTATGCTATTGGGTATTTTATTCGCCCTTGCTTTTTGTCCTACCAGTGGAGTATTTTATTTCGGTATGCTTATGCCTTTGTCAGCAGCGGAAACGGGCGGGTATCTCTTACCTGTAATTTACGCTATTGCTACGGGATTACCCGTAATCCTTGTTGCATGGATTTTAGCGTACAGTGTTGCCGGACTGGGTAAGTTTTATAACCGGATACAAATATTCGAGAAATGGTTTCGTAAAATTGTTGCCATCCTCTTTATTGCGGTAGGAATTTATTATGCATTAGTCTTTTATCTATAAATAAACATATAGAGTTTCATTTTAAATAAAAACAGTATGAAAAAGATAGAAATTTTCGACCCGGCAATGTGTTGCCCTACGGGTCTTTGTGGAACAAATATTGACCCTGAGTTAATGCGTATTGCGGTTGTCATTGAAACATTGAAGAAACATGGTATCATCGTTACCCGTCACAATTTACGTGACGAACCGCAAGTGTATGTAAGTAATAAAACAGTAAACGAGCATCTGCAACAACATGGGGCGGATGCACTGCCTATTACTTTAGTGGATGGCGAAATCGCAGTTTCAAAAATCTATCCTACCACTAAACAAATGAGTGAATGGACGGGTATCAATTTGGATTATATGCCGGTAAAATGAGTATTCACCAGCTAATTATATAAAAATGGAAACATTCAATTTATCAGATATAGATTTGACGAAATACCTTTTCTTTACCGGAAAGGGCGGTGTAGGAAAAACTTCGATTGCTTGTGCTACTGCGGTAGGTTTGGCAGATAATGGAAAGAAAATACTTCTTATCAGTACAGACCCGGCTTCAAACCTGCAAGACGTGTTTAATCAAACACTGAACGGACACGGTACGGATATTCAAGAAGTACCCGGCTTAACGGTCGTTAATCTCGACCCGGAACAAGCCGCAGCCGAATACAGGGAAAGCGTTATTGCTCCTTTCCGGGGACAACTGCCCGAAAGTGTTATTCAGAATATGGAAGAACAACTTTCAGGCTCTTGCACGGTAGAAATTGCGGCTTTTAACCAGTTTTCCGATTTTATCACGGATGCCAATAAAGCAAAGGAATACGACCATATCATCTTTGATACAGCCCCCACGGGACACACGTTACGAATGCTACAACTGCCGTCAGCGTGGAGTACATTTATTAGTGAGAGTACGCACGGTGCATCTTGCTTAGGTCAATTATCCGGTTTGGAAGAACGAAAAGGCATCTATAAGCAGGCCGTTGAAACTCTTTCGGATGCAAACGCAACCCGCTTAGTGTTGGTTAGTCGTCCCGAAATCGCACCATTAAAAGAAGCCGCACGTTCTTCACATGAATTGCAATTACTGGGAATTAAAAACCAGCTATTGGTAATCAACGGGCTTTTGCTGCAATTAGATGAAGCCGACAGCGTATCGAAACAAATATATGACAGACAGCAAAACGCCCTGAAACAGACCCCTGCGGAACTGTTGGCATATCCGTCTTATTATGTTCCTTTACGGTCATACAATTTATCTAATATTGCGAATATCCGCCGGATGCTTTACAACGATAATTTAACAAATGATGCGAATTATCAGCAGATTACCGATGCCAAAGGGTTAGATGAACTGGTAAACGACCTTTATCTGTCAGGGAAAAGGGTTGTTTTTACTATGGGAAAAGGCGGCGTGGGAAAAACCACTTTAGCCACTGAAATAGCCCTAAAATTAACAAAACTTGGTGCAAAGGTGCATCTTACCACCACCGACCCGGCAAACCATCTGAATTATAACCTTGCTGTTCAGGCAGGCATTACGGTAAGCCGTATTGATGAAGCGGAAGTATTGGAAGTCTATAAAAACGAGGTTCGCAGTAAAGCTGCGGAAACAATGACAGCCGAAGATATGGAATATATAGAGGAAGATTTACGTTCACCGTGTACGCAGGAAATCGCAGTATTCCGGGCTTTCGCTGAAATTGTCGATAAGGCGGAAAATGAAGTCGTAGTAATTGATACCGCACCTACCGGACACACTTTGTTATTGCTGGATGCAACGGAAAGTTACCATAAAGAAGTGCAACGTACACATGGCGACACTCCCGCTTCCGTAAGAAAGCTGTTACCACGTTTGAGAAACCAGCAGGAAACAGAAGTCGTTATTGTGACCCTGCCCGAAGCAACACCCGTATTTGAAGCCGAACGTTTGCAAATGGATTTACAACGTGCCGGGATTAATAATAAATGGTGGATCGTGAATGCTTGCTTGTCATTAACTGACACCGAAAATTCTTTCTTGCGGGCAAAGGCGCAAAATGAATTGGCTTGGATTAAGAAAGTAGAAGAATTATCAAAGGGAAATGCTGCCCTGATAGCTTGGAAAAACAACTAAAAACATGAAGATTTTAATTCTTTGTACAGGAAATAGCTGCCGCAGCCAAATGGCACATGGCTTTTTGCAATCATTTGACAATAAACTGGATGTCTTTTCAGCAGGAACAAAACCTGCTGAAAAGGTTAATCCGATGGCGGTAAAGGTTATGGATGAAATGGGTATAGATTTAACCCACCATACCCCTAAAAGTGTAAACCTATATATAGGACAGGAATGGGACTATGTTATTACGGTCTGCGGTGGGGCAAACGAAAGCTGCCCGATGTTTACGGGTGAAGTAAGGAACAGGCTGCATATAGGATTTGACGACCCTTCAGAAGCAACCGGAACGCCGGAGTTTATAAACAGTGAATTTCATCGGGTACGGGATGAAATAAAAGCCCGTTTCTATGACTTCTACCTGAACGAATTAAAACCACAATTAAGCTAAATAGTTGTTATTATGGAAAAGAAACAAGGAATTGGATTTTTTGAAAAATACCTGACTATCTGGGTTGCCTTGTGCATCATTATTGGAATTGCTGTGGGACAATGGCTTCCGGCAATTCCGCAAACATTAAGCAAATTTGAATATGCCAACGTGTCTATACCCGTGGCAATCCTGATTTGGTTGATGATTTATCCGATGATGCTAAAAGTGGATTTTCAAAGCGTTAAGAATGTAGGCAGGCGTCCGAAAGGAATAATAGTCACTTGCGTTACAAATTGGCTGATAAAACCATTTACCATGTTCGGGATAGCTTATTTGTTCTTCTATGTCATTTTTAAAACTTTTATACCTGCCGAATTAGCAGAAGAATATTTAGCCGGAGCGGTATTATTGGGGCTGCACCTTGCACGGCTATGGTATTCGTGTGGAGTTATCTCACTAAAGGGGATGCCGCTTATACACTGGTACAAGTTGCAGTGAACGATTTAATCATATTGATAGCGTTTGCTCCTATCGTTGCTTTCTTGCTGGGGGTTGGCGGCGTATCTATTCCGTGGGACACTTTAATGTTATCTGTTGGCTTGTTTGTTGTGATACCACTTGCTGCTGGGGTCATTACCCGCATAATGATTATACGCCGTAAAGGGATAGAATACTTCAATAATGTATTTATTAAGAAGTTTGATAATTATACGGTGGGTGGGCTGTTATTGACACTTATCATCCTATTTTCATTTCAGGGAGAAACGATACTGAACAATCCTCTGCATATCGTATTGATTGCAGTTCCGCTCGTGCTGCAAACGGTTCTGATATTCTTCGTTGCCTACGGTTGGGCGAAATGGTGGAAATTACCCCATGATATTGCTGCGCCTGCCGGAATGATTGGAGCAAGTAATTTCTTTGAATTAGCGGTTGCTGTGGCTATTTCTCTATTCGGTTTACAATCCGGGGCTGCATTGGCTACGGTGGTAGGTGTGCTGGTTGAAGTTCCGGTTATGTTGATGTTGGTAAGGATTGTAAATAATACACGGAAATGGTTTCCGATTACAAAATAATTGTAGATAAAAAGGAGAATGTGTCAGAATGGACACATTCTCCTAATGGAATGTTTTTGTTTTACTATCACTTAGTTTACCGTTGACAACAGCAAGTATGTGTATGGCAAGACCTGTGATTTAAGTGATGATGATGTCTACAGTTTCTATGGCTTAAAGTACATCCGACTAGTGACATCAATAAAACTAAAGTAAATGCTATTCCTGAATTCTCATATTATTGTTGATTTTGAGTTTATTTTATAATTTAAAATCTGAGTTTAACACCCGCATTCATTACAAATCCATCCAAAGGAGCATAAATATCCCGGAAAACAGGATTAGATATACTTCCGGTATATATAGTATCAAAGCGGGTTTGCCGTCTGTCGGTGAAGTTTTCAAAGTTAGCATACAATGAAAACATCTCCCATATTTTTTCAATCATGAAGCCGCACACCACATATTGTTTTCCTTTTTGTCCGTCTCCTAGTTTTTGGGGGCTGAAATAATAAGCCTCTAATCCTATTTTCCATTTATCTTCTACTTCATACATTAGAATACTGTTCAACCTATGTTTCGGAGTTAATATATTCTCTTGTTTCACCCCATTTTCTTTGGTTCGGGTATCGGTGTATGTATAGCCTAAGTATAAGTGGAAATCTTTGTATCCGATTTTTACATTCGTTTCTCCTCCTTTGCTATCTGTATTGCCGGATATGTTGTTAAGTCGATATAGCCCATCTTTTGTAGATTGCAATAATAAAGGATTATCGAGATAAGTGTAGAAGAATAATTGGTTTATGCTGAAAGTTACATTTCCATCGAAGATTGATGTGACATAATTAAAGTCTAAATTCAAACCATAACTTCTTTCGAGCTTGTTATTGTCTTTATCAATTGGCAATACATTCTGATATTGTAGCCTTTCGCTATCCTCTGTAAATATGGTAGGTGATTTATAGCCAAATCCTCCTCCAAGTCGAGATGAAAACTTATCCGTAATTTTGAAATGTGCAGAAACTCGTGGTAGAATTGCTGCGCCATAATCCGGAATATAGTCTGCTCTTAATCCGGTTTCTAGATTCAACCATTTTGTTGCCTCCCAATTGTTTTGTACGAATGCTCCCATGGTTGTCTGGTTGTAGTCTCTTAACTGAAAATCAGTAAGTTTCTTTTCATCAAATTTGTCTGTCCATAAGTTGAGACCAGCCACCCATTCTGTTTTTTGATTCGTGCGTGTGTAAGTCAATTCACTAAAGGTAGATACCTGAGTACCTTCAAAAGTATAAGTGGGTACACCGATATTTCTATTGAAGTATGTTACACTGTTTTTGAAATCAATTCTGTCTTTTTCGCCGAATTTGTGTTCGAATGTCAGTTGTGTGGAATGTCTTTGAGTCTTGTTTTTCTCGAAATAGGAATGTGTGTCATTTCCATTTCCTTTAATATACTCAATATCCCCGCCCAAACGGTCTTCAAACATAGCATTTAGCCCTACACTCATTTGCGTGTTCTCTGAAAAATAGAGAAATAATTTGGGGTTGAAGACATATCTGTCAAACTGCGGAATGGCTGTGAATCCGGTGTTAGAGGGGTCGTAAGCCCAATTTCTGTTGTAGGAAGCAAAAATGGTTGTACCGACCTTTTTGAATCGTTGCCCATAGAAAGCGCTGACGTCCAAACCTTTTCCGGATGTCCCGTTAAGATGCAGACCTAAATCTCTTTTCTCTTCGGGAGTTTTTGAGATAAGATTAATCAAGCCTGCTATTGCTCCACCGCCATATAAAGTTGAAGTTGAGCCTTTGATGATTTCCACTTGTTTTAAGTCAAGAGGTGGCGTTTGCAATAATCCCAGTCCGCTCGCTGCACCAGCAAAAACGGGGAATCCATCTTTTAATATTTGTGTATATCTGCCATCCAATCCTTGTATGCGGATTGATGCATTTCCGGATGTGGCAGAAGTTTGCTGGGTGATAATACCTGTGCTTTCGTTTAGTAACATACGAATGTCGCCCGGTTTCATGCTCCCTTTTTCTCCTAGTTCTTCGCTTGAAATAAATTCAACACGGGTCGGGATGTTTTGAATAGTGCGTGTACCTCTGGTTGAAGAAATGGTAACTTCTTCCAGCATTTCATCATCTTGTTCCAAGAAGATTTCGACCGGAGCTGAAGAAGATAAAGGGAATGTGTATGATTTGGTTTCCGATTCATAGCCTAAGTAGCTGAATGTGATATGTTGCTTTCCGTCAGGTATGTTCGAAATGGTAATTATTCCGTTTTCATCTGAGCTTGCTCCATTGGCGGTTTTATTAAGAACGGCATTCACGCCAACCAGTATCTCTTTAGTATCTCCGTCTTTAACGATTGCTTTAAATATGTTTTGCGCACAAATGCTTTGTGCCAGCAATGTAATTATTGCCAGTGCTATTAATTTAATTTTCATTTTTCTTGTTTTGTCAATTTAGTGCCACACACTTAATCTGTATTATAATAAGTGCACGACGTACTGGTGATGAAACAGCGGTTTCATCATCATGAATTTAATAAATAAATGGTGAGGTCATATTAATTATGACATACAGAAATCTGGTAAATTCATCAGCTTAGGCGGCTGCCAAATTGAGGAAGAGAAATGAGGAATCATTTTCTCTTTGTAAAACGAAAGGTTATTATTTAATAGAATTAATTCGGCGGTTGGTGAATGAAACAATTTGGGTATTGGACAACCTGTGCATGTGTTGCAATGTAGAAATGGTGAACAATTGCAGTCTGTACATGAGGAACCATCATTATCAGCACATGGTTCTTCTGTTTGTTCATTAGCACATTGAAACAGACATTTGTCTTCAAGAAAGCATGGAACTGTTGATAATAACAGCACCCATAAAGCTAATATGTAGGACAAATGTTTCATTAATATCTATGCTTTGTTCTAATTTTGAGCTGCAAAATTAGTTGTTTATATTTTATAAACAAAACATTCTGCAATTTTTATTATATCTATTAAGAAGTTTGACAATTTTATGGTGAGGTGACCGCTACTGACACTCATTATCTTGTTTTCATTCCAAAGAGAAACGATAGTTCCGGATGTTGAGGTCGGTAGAATTGCAAATCGCACTCGTTATTTATTTAATTAAAATAAGCAAATCCCTATATACAAGATTCTATTTCTTATTTGTAGGGATTTGTTACTTTGTATTTACAACTTCATTCCTTTTCCTTTTTTGATGGTTGGGTGGGTCGATTGTTTCAAGTTATTATAGAGTTTGTAAAACTGCTCTTTAAACCAGTCAAAAATATTCTTCCCATTAATATGTAGGACAAAACGCTGCTTTTTATCTTCTTGTACTATCTTTATTTGAGCAGTAGCATTTGTAACGGACAAACTACGCCTGTATTCTTCCGAATATAGGTTTCCACTATATTCCAACGGTCTGAAAGTAAAAAGGCGGTCTGTCTGTTCCATAGTAAAACCAGCCGCAAGACAAAATTTCTCCATGCGGAATGCATCATCGAAAAGCGGAAACCATCTGCAAGCACGATTTATCCATTTCTTCAAGGCGTTTGTTTCCCCCTTTTGCTCATTTTGTTCCTTAATATACTTTGCCTGTACTTCTGTCAATTCTCTACCGTGCTGTCTCCGTTGTTCCTGTATCAAAGTTAGCAGTTTTTCTATTCCTTCATCACGGACGGCTACCTCTCCACGCAACAATTCATTCTCCTGTTTCAACTCTTTAATTTCTCCGCCACCCAAAAGAGAACCGACTTTTGCAATAAGGGCGGTTTTCGCTTCCGTTTTGACAACCTCCAGCTTTTCCGTATTGATTTCTCTTTTTACCTGCTTTAGCTGCTTCTCCGCTTCTTGCTTCTCTATTTGAAGTTGTTGAACATCGGTTTCAAGTTCACCCGTCTGCCGCTTCAAATCACGGTAATATTGGGCTGTAGTGGTATGTCTTGCTTCCGATCCACGTACACCACGCTGCAAACCGTATCTCTCCATAACTTTAGCGTAATCATCGTGATAGGCTACCAACCTGTCACGGTTCAACACATCATCTGCACACAATCGAGCTGTATCGGTTTTCTTGCGATAGGTGCGTTTTCCCTCCGTTTGCTTTTTCTGCTTCGCCTTTCTGCGCTCACCCGTTACTATCGGCATAATGGTAGCATGCATGTGCGGTGTGGTTTCGTCCATGTGAAGAACTGTGGAAACGGTGTTCTCCTTTCCGAAAGTTTTGTGCAACCATTGCATACTATCGTCACACCATTCATCTATACGTCCGTCCTGTTGTATCTTCATCATGGCTTCGTGCGTTCCCGACAGCATAACACGAATAGCCCTTACTTGGTCAGGCGTAATTTTGCGCTTGATGCCTGCCGACTTGATGCGGTGGGCTATCGCTTCGTCACGTTCCGTTACTCCTTCGGGCAGTTGTGCAAGTTCCCGATTAAGGTGCGTTCGTGTGGGGGCAACGTTAGACGCTATCACCCGGCGTTCAATGTGGTCGGACATCCGGGCATCGGATGCGCCTTTTGCTTTCTTGAAATCAAGGGTAAAATATCCCATATTGAAATACATTTTTTCGTTAGATAATTCCGCTTGCCTTGCATACGTGCCGCATGGCTAACGGGGTTTCAAAAGGGGCGATGCCCTTTGCTCGATAGGGTGTTTTTAGCGGTGCTTGCACTGCGTTAAGAAAACGCCCTATTGAGCTATGGCTTTTCTTGATTTAAAAGCCTGTGGGGTGCGTGCGGCGGTTACATCCTAAAACCTTTGCCTTTCTTCTTGGTTGGTTGCTGCACCTGCCTTTCGGTCTGTTTTGTCGGCTGTGGGAACTCTAACGACTGCGACAATTTCTTACCCATAAGATAGTCGTTCAAATCCTTATAGTTGCTATAGATACGAGAAGAATCTCGGACATGCCAGCCGTATTCCCGGTGCAACTCCTGCACGGCTTTCATTCCTGCCGCATCGTTATCGAAAAAGCAATGTATATGTTCATAATTCCCTAACGGGTACAACGCTTTAGAGAGATTGGAAACAGAGTTCAAAATGATGTAGTCCTGTTTGTCAAGGTTGGGATAGGTGGGACAGGATTTCTGCCGCAAGGTCAGGAAAGAAAGATAATCCATAAATCCCTCGAACATGTAGCAGGTTTCTCTCGGCTCTTCCGCCTGTCGTATATAAGTGATGCGCCGGTTAGTTATAAGGCTCTAAATACAATATTTGTAAGCCGACTTATCAGCTGCAAGAGGGTGGTCAGTGAAAAATATCCCTCCCGTCATTCGGAAATATTCCGAAAAGACCTACCTTTGCAGCATTCCGGAATTTCCGGAAGTTTTTTAGTGACACGAGAATCTTTAAGTACTTATGAAGCTCAACAGTCAACCAATGACCATCAATGAGGCATTCCGGTTGTATTATCGTCCGTTGTGTCTGTATGCTCTCCACTATTTAGGTGACACGGAAGAGGTCGAAGATGTAGTCCAGGATTGCTTCGTCGACTTGTGGGTCCGCATGAAGGCGGACCGGACTCCCATTGAAAACGTGAAGTCTTACATGTATTCCATGGTGAGGAACCGTTGTCTGGATGCCCGGAGCCCCGGGCTGGCTCTCAGAGACCTGCGTCCCCTTGACCTGGAGGAGCCCCTTACTGACGAAGAATGTGAGGAACGTTCGTTCGTCGAGGCTCGTCTGTGGACTGCCATCGATGCCCTTTCCACCCGTTGTCGCGAAGCCTTCCTGCTCAGCAAACGTGACGGACTGACTTATGAGGAGATTGCCCGGAGGCTCGACATCTCCGTCAATACCGTCCGGAACCATGTGAGCAAGGCGCTCAAAATCCTGAAAGAGGGCGGACGGACTGTCTATTATTTCTTTTTCGGCTGAATGGTTGCCCGTGAATGGTTGACAGATTGCAACCCAGTCAGACAAATCCCTTTACAGAATTGATGAAAATGCCGTTCCCGGCTAACGCGTACTTTTGAAAAATCGGGCAAAGTAGGCTTTTTTAGGAATATTCATGCGAAACGGTTTGCATGGATATGTAGAAATCGGGGCAAAAACGAATAATTATACCGCGAAACAATATTGTTTCACTCTTCAAACAATATTGTTTGACGTGCCAAACACAAGTGTTTGACGTCCCAAACAATATTGTTTCATCCGCCGAAGTCAAATGTTCGGAAGAAAAAACACTTGATTTGCATTTCTGAAACACTATTTTAGAACTATTCACCTCTAGTTTGTTGCCGGAAGCGTCCGATTGAGAGGTGTGAAAAGGTATGGTATGTTTCCTGATATTGTTTCCGTATGATGTCCCGTGAGTCTGTTTTTGTGCTGTTTGGATGTCGTATGAGTGGATCGGGTGTCAATGTGTATTTCGCGAATCGCCCGAGAAGGCCCTCCGAATCCATAAAGCCGTATTTTGGTGCGAGGAATGCATTTTCAGAGGGGTTCATTTGACGTTTTGACACTTTGACAAAGGGAGAGTGGAAGAATGGATGTATTTGCATGTGTGCTTTGAAGTGATAAATTGAAAGGATGTGTTTTCTTTCGTTTTGATAGAAAAATGACGCTTTTTATCTCTGTCTGGAGTCTTTGTGTTTTTATTTTTCGCCTTTGTTGTGTATGTGAGAGAGAATATCTAATTTTGCGCCCGCTTTGGAAAAAGGAAAATGTTTTAAATTGAAAGTAGAATATGAAAATCATCTGGTCTGTACGGTCTTTTAATTTTACGAACATACCGTAATGGGTTGGTATTATGAGTGATTTGTTGTTGTATTGTATAGGTGAAAAATAAGAAGTTGTGTCGTGCCCGGTCCGTGTTGGCTGGGGTGCGGCAAAATAGAAAAGAAGAATTTCCATGTTTACTTTTATTTTGATGATGTTGCTCGGTGTCCTGATAGGATATTCGTTGCGCAACCGTTCGAAGATTCGTAAAGTCAATTCCTTGATTCATGGGGTGGTCTGGCTGATGCTGGGACTGCTGGGATGTTCCATCGGACAGAATCGTCTGATTGTCGACCACCTGAGTTATTTCTGCGGACAGGCGGCAGTCATTTCGTTGCTCAGCGTTCTGGGAAGCCTGTTGGGTTCGGTGTTGGTGTATCACCTGTTTTTCAATAAGAAAGGAGCAAGCCATGAGAAGTAGTCTGATTACGTTGCTGTTTTTTCTGCTGGGTGGGGTTGTCGGAGCCTGTGCCTCGGTGAGTGTCGACACCCATCGTGCGTCGGTCTATGTGCTCTATCTGCTGATGCTCCTGCTGGGCATCAGTCTGGGGTGCAGCCGCGACCCGAAACAGATTGTCGCTTCGTTGCGTCCGGATGCCTTGCTGTTGCCGTTGGCCACGGTTGGTGGTACACTGCTGTTTTCGGCGATGGGTGGATTCCTGTTGAGTCGGTGGACGGCGTTCGACTGCATGGCGGTCGGCAGCGGTTTTGCCTACTATTCCGTGTCATCCATCCTGATTACCGAGATCAAGTCGGCTTCCTTGGGTGTTCAGGTCGCTACCGAACTGGGCACCATCGCCCTGCTCTCAAACATCTTCCGTGAGATGGCAGCTCTGCTCTGTGCTCCGCTGTTCCGCCGCTACTTCGGCTACCTGGCTCCGATTTCCGCCGCAGGCATCGGTTCGGCAGATATCTCGTTGCCCGCCATAGCCCGCTATTCCGGTCCGGACGCCATTCCGTTAGCCATCATTCACGGACTGCTCATCGAAATCAGCATGCCGTTCTTCGTCTCCCTGTTCTGCCGGTTGTGATTTGCTCCCTTTATTTTGGGTATTATGCTGGGGAAACATTATGCTTGCGTTGCATAATTTTACCCCGAATCGGTCATTCTACCAACTGACCCCATGAAAAGAAAATACATTTTGCTCATTGTTGCCGTTCTCCTTGTGGGCTTGTCCTGTGCCGTCGGCAGATTAGTTCCTTCTTTGCCCAACAAGGCATTGACTGGACGGGACGTGTGATTGACAGCCGGGAGACGGTGACGTTCCGCAGCGATTGGGTAGATTCCCTGTATGCGAAGAAACGTTATGTCTATTTCCTGTTCACGCAGGGAGAGGGGAGGGGGGCTGATGACATCGTGCGTTCCCTTCCGCAGGACTCCGTGCTGGCTGTCAAACCCGTCGGACTCCCGGCGTGTTCTACGGACGAGCCTTTTGATACCCTGTCGTTGCCGGTTTCGGTTCTGGAACTGATGGTCAGGAAGGACGACCCGGCAGCTCTGTTCCGCGTCCTTTCCGTGGAACAGGATTCTGTCGGTGCCTTTTATCGGCTGAAGAGACTTCCTGTCCGGGAATGACCGTTCGGTCCGATGTCTCACGGACAACTATCCCCAATCGTCAGTAGCCCAGCTCCTGGATGCACGGGATGAAAGGCTTCCAGAAGGGGAGGCGGCTCTTGTGCATGAACCCGTGGCAACCCATGGGGAGGCGGCGTCCGTTAAGCTCGTGACAGACCTGGGGCTTCAGGTCGTAGGCAAACTGGAGGGCTGTCTCGACCGTCGGATAGCGGAACTCCCGGGGAACGAGCGCCCAGAAGATGTCTTCGTTGTGGAGGTCATCCTGACGGGCGTTGAAGGCGGCGATTTCGTCGGCGTAGGTACTGCATGCCTGACGGAAGGCAGCCACACGACGCAGGCAGAGACCGCCGTTGCCGATGCGCCCGAACATGCGGGAACGCGGAAGGTCCCGTCGGCTGAAAAAGTCCTTCAGGGCAAGCCACTGACGGAACGGGAAACGGCGGTAACGCGGACGCAACGGCCAGGGAGCAGCCACCAGGTCATAGCCCTTCCGGCACCAGGCGGCAAGTTCGTCGCGGAACAGCCAGGCGTCGAGGTGGCAGATGAAGATGTACTCGGTGTCGGCAAACAGGTCGTAGAACGAGCGCGACAGCATTATCTCGTTGTAGCCCGCAATGCCGCGTCGGGTGCCCAGCCAGTCGGGGCTGACCCGCATGACTTCAACCGACGGATAGACGGTGCTGAGCGGACGGATGTCCAGCCCTTCGGGAATCAGGAAGAGGATGGGATAGGCCGACAGGAGGCGCAGGGTGTTGTCGAGCGAGGCGCGCTCCCAGTCTTTCAACGTGGTGCGGTAGATGGGGATAATGACTTTAACGAGGTTGTCCATAGGGGCATGTTTGATTGGCTAATCGTGGAATGTGAATCCGGTCGCAAAAGTAACGATTCGCAGGTAAATCTCCGCTACAATGTGTCAATTTTTATGTCCGTTATTGCATCCTGACGCCTCCCGTGTTTCCTATTTTTCACTAAAAACAGCCAATCCGCTTCCGTTTTATGTGGCACTTATAAGCGAAAAGTTTACCTTTGCACCTAATTATTAAAGGAATTCAACTTTCGCATGTTCAAGTTGTAGTCGACAGGGAGCTTCCTTGTCCCATCTCCATTGAATCTCCCTCCGTTGACTGGAAGTTGGGCGTATGCGGAACTTACGCTAAAGAAGAAACTGAATTATGTCGTGTATATTGCATATTGAGACCTCAACGCAGGTGTGCTCGGTGGCGTTGAGCGAAGACGGACAATGCATCTTTTCAAAGACTGATTTCGAGGGACCCTCCCATGCCGTGACGCTGGGCGTATATGTGGACGAGGCACTGTCGTTTGCCGACAGCCATGCCATCCCTCTCGATGCCGTGGCGGTGAGCTGCGGTCCCGGTTCGTATACGGGCCTGCGCATCGGTGTTTCGATGGCAAAGGGCATCTGCTACGGACGCAACCTTCCGCTTATCGGCATCCCGACGCCGGAAGTGATGTGTGTCCCCCTGCTGCTGGATGAAGAGCTGCCCGAGGATGCCTTGCTCTGTCCGATGATTGATGCCCGACGGATGGAGGTCTATGCAGCCCTCTACGACCGTGCCCTGCATCCCGTGCGCGAGATTGAGGCGGTCATCATCGACGAGTCGTCCTACGAGGACTACCTCAACCGCGGTCCGGTCTATTTCTTCGGCAACGGTGCCGCCAAGTGCAAGGAGAAAATCCTGCATCCCAATGCGCGCTTTGTCGAGGACATCCATCCGCTTGCCAAGTGGATGTTCCCCCTTGCCGAGAAGGCATTTGCCCGCGGAGACTTCAAGGACGTCGCCTATTTCGAACCGTTCTACCTGAAGGAGTTCGTGGCTTCCAAGCCGAAGAAGCTGCTGTGAGACAGGCATTCCCGTGAAACCGATAGCCCTGTCTCCCCCGTTTTCCCCTTTTTTCAACCAACGAATTATGAATCAAGAATATAATTATAACACCCAACGTAAGAAAATGGCGCTTCCGGAGTACGGACGGAGCGTGCAGAACATGGTCGACCATGCGTTGACCATCGAAGACCGTGCAGAACGTCAACGCTGTGCCAACACCATCGTCAACATCATGGGAGGCATGTTCCCCCAACTGCGCGAAGTCCCCGACTTCAAGCACAAGCTGTGGGACCACCTCGCCATCATGTCGGACTTCAAGCTGGACATCGACTACCCCTATGAGATAGTCCGCCCGGACTACCTGAACGTGAAGCCTGACCGCATCCCCTATTCCAGTGGCAAAATCCGCTACCGGCATTACGGACGGGCCATCGAACAGCTCATCCAGAAAGCCGTGGAGATGCCTGAAGGCGAAGAGCGCGACCAGCTCATTGCCCTGACCGCAAGCCACATGAAGAAGGACTACATCACCTGGAACAAGGACACGGTGGAAGACCAGAAAATCTATGACGACATCTACGAGATGTCCGGAGGAGCCATCCGTCTGAGCGACGAGAACTTCCACCTGGGCATCACCGCACCGCAGCACCAACAGCCGCAGCGGCAGTTCCAGCAGCAGCGCAAACGCTATTCGAACAATAACCAGAAACGCAAATATTGAAACGTGGAGACGTCCCCCCGTCTCTCGTCAACCTTAAAAACTAACCACTATGGCAGCATTTGTGATAGAAGGCGGACATCGCCTCAAGGGCGACATCTATCCGCAGGGAGCCAAGAACGAAGTACTCCAGATTCTTTGTGCCACGTTGTTGACACACGAAAAAGTGACCATTCATAACGTGCCCGACATCCTCGATGTGAACAACCTCATCCAGTTGCTGCGCGACATGGGGGTGAAGGTGACGCGTGAAGGGGTCAGCTCCTACAGCTTCATCGCCGACGACGTGGACCTGGAGTTCGCCTCCGGAGAAGTGTTCCTGAAGAAGTGTGCCAAGCTGCGCGGCTCGGTGATGCTCATCGGGGCGATGCTGGGACGTTGCGGACAGGCCGTCTATGCCAAACCCGGTGGCGACCAGATCGGACGCCGTCGGCTCGCCACCCACTTCATCGGCATCCAACGTCTGGGAGCGGAATTCCACTACGACGAGGAACTGAAGGCATACGTCATCAAGGCGGAACACCTGAAGGGGACGTACATGCTGCTTGACGAGGCGTCCGTCACCGGAACGGCAAACATCATCATGACTGCCGTGAAGGCGGAAGGGACCACCGTCATCTACAACGCTGCCTGCGAGCCGTACATACAACAGCTCTGCCGCATGCTCAACCGCATGGGGGCACGCATCAGCGGAATCGCCTCCAACCTCCTCACCATCGAAGGGGTGGAGGAACTGCACGGATGCGAGCACACCGTCCTGCCTGACATGATCGAGGTGGGAAGCTTCATCGGCATGGCTGCCATGACACAGAGCGAAATCACCATCAAGAACGTCTCCTACGAGAACCTGGGCATCATCCCCGAGAGCTTCCGTCGGCTGGGCATCACGCTCGAACAGTGGGGCGACGACATCTTCGTCCCCGAGCAGAAATACTACGCCGTGGAGTCGTTCATGGACGGTTCCATCCTCACACTCGCCGATGCGCCCTGGCCCGGACTGACGCCCGACCTGCTGAGCGTGATGCTCGTGGTGGCGACACAGGCACGGGGCAGCGTGCTCATCCATCAGAAGATGTTCGAGAGCCGCCTCTTCTTCGTCGACAAGCTCATCGACATGGGAGCGCAAATCATCCTGTGCGACCCGCACCGCGCCGTGGTCATCGGGCACGACCGCAAGTTCCGCCTGAGAGGAGGGAACATGGCATCGCCCGACATCCGTGCCGGTATCGCCCTGCTCATCGCCGCCATGAGTGCCGACGGCATCAGCCGCATCAGCAACGTGGAGCAGATTGACCGTGGCTATCAGGACATCGAACGACGGTTGAACGCACTGGGGGCGGGCATCACACGAATCTGAACAAACTGACTCATGATAAAGAAAGAAGACGTATATAAAATAGGTGTGCTCAACAAGCCGCACGGCGTCAAGGGGGAGGTCGCATTCACCTTCACCGACGATGTGTTCGACCGCGTGGACTGCGACTACCTGATTTGCCTCATGGACGGCATCCTCGTGCCGTTCTTCATCGAGGAGTACCGCTTCAAGTCCGACAGCGTGGCGCTGGTCAAGTTTGAGGACATCGACACGGCGGAACAGGCGCGGCGCTTCACCAACGTGGAAGTCTATTTCCCCCTCCACCTTGCCACCGAGGCGGACAGCGACGAACTGTCATGGGCCTACTTCGTCGGTTTCGAGGTGGCGGACGTGCATCACGGCGACCTGGGCCCCGTCACCCACGTGGACGAGTCGACCATCAACACCCTGTTCGTCATCGACCACGACGGACGCGAGCTGCTCGTTCCCGCACGGGAGGAGTTCATCCGCGAACTGGACCACGAGCACCGGAAGATGCTGCTGCAGCTGCCTGGCGGACTGCTCCACCTCGACAGCGTCCCCGCAGCGGAACAGGAAGAGTAACCATTCATCACGGAGCATCCACCCATGAAGAGAAAGCGGTTTTGGCATAACATCAAGTTCAAGTACAAGCTGACCATCGTCAACGAGAGCACCCTCGAGGAGGTTGTCGGGCTGCACGTGTCGAAGCTCAACGGACTGTCCGTGCTGCTGGCGGTCTGCGTGGTGCTGTTCGTCATCGTCGCCCTCATCG
>ULTX01066145.1_pt1 | contig 17405 bp, 15 predicted proteins | sample 1958041 | NCBI WGS metagenome assembly ULTX01 (sample SAMEA4835747, study PRJEB28245) | human gut metagenome | biome: gut microbiome; material: fecal sample | place: Denmark | collected 2008
ATAAAATAAAAAAGCGTCTAGTTAAATCAGGAAAAGACACCGCAGAATCTAACAGATTTTTTCCCAGTTAGGAAAAAAATATTGCCCAGTTAGAAAAAAATTTTTTCCTAACTGGGAAAAAATCGTTACTATTCTAAGCCGATACAGTTGTCCGGACGTCAGTAGGAAACACTTACTGCAAATCCTGCTTCTTTGACCAACGCACCAATGCGGTCGAGTTCTTCGTGAGTAGCTTTCGCCAGATCGTGGTCGGGCGTTTCGCGGTCGATGGTGTAGATCATTACCTGACGCGGAGCGATCTCTTTCACTTTCTCCAGCCAGGGAAGCACATACTTGTCCGACGTATTGTCCATGTCTTTGCCTTTGTAACTGCCTTTCAGAAACATCGTCTGAATGATGCAACGGCCCTTGAACGCTTTCATGCCTTCGATAATGTCGTTCACCGAATACCGGCCTGTAGGACGGTCGAGGTCGTGGATATAGGCTTCGTCCACGGTATCGAGCTTCAGGATGTTGTTATCTATTTTGTTCAGGGCTGCAAACACGGCAGGCTTGTGGATAAACGTGGAGTTGCTCAGCACGCTGACTTTGGCATTCGGGAAGTAACGGTCGCGCAAGGCCAGTGTATCGTCGATGATTTCGGCAAAGTGCGGATGGGCCGTCGGTTCGCCGTTGCCTGCAAAGGTCAGCACATCGGGAGCCGGACCATTGGCCTGCATATCCTGCAAACGGGCTTCCAACGCCTGACGTACTTCTTCACGGGTGGGACGGGGAAGCTTGGGACGGAAGTCTTCGTTGAAACCGCATTCGCAATAAATGCAGTTGAACGTACACAACTTACCGTCGGCCGGCATCAGATTGATTCCCAAAGATACTCCCAAACGGCGGGAATGTATAGGACCAAAGATGGGAGAAGGATAAATAACTGTCATTGCTATCTGTATTTATTCACATTAATTTATCTGGCAAGAGAAGTGTATTGCATATATACTTACACGCAGCAAAGGCGCAAAAGTTTGCGTCTCTACTACATCTCTCAACGCAAGAACATACAAATATATCCCTTTTATCCAACTTGCACAAATTTATGCGATTTTAGTTTAGCCTGATTAAACCGGCAGTTTAGTGCCGATAAACCGACTGTTTAAAACCGATAAACCGGCAGTTTATTACGGACAAACTGAAAGTATAAAGCCTGTAAACTGACAGTTTATTTTCGCTTTATCAAAAATAAACTGATATACCGTTGTTCATCAGACACTTAACAGTTATTGCAACCGTAAGGAATAACGGCATCAGAACTTCAGGCGAAGCTGCATCTGCAAGTCTGTCTTCCGGTTACTGCGTATCAGGTCGTTGCCCGAACTGATTTCGTCGCGGTCCTGATAAACAGTCTGTCCAAACTTGGCTATCAGCATCAGCCAGTTACGGAAGTCGTAGCGCAGGTAGGCTGACCAGCGGAAACCGCGACCGGAAAACGAAGGCGTATAGAAGGTATAAAGCAAGCCACGCTCGGACGCATAGACGCGTGAATCGTAATCGTCGGTATGGAAATAAGTCCCCTGCAAGGATGCCGACAAGGGAAAACGGGGACAGACATACGTACACAGCTGTGTAAACTGATAGCCCTGCCGGCGATCGAAACGGTATCCTCCCCCATCCTGCTGGCGGAAATGATTGTAATCGACCGTGGTGCGCAGCACAAAATTACCGGGCATGTAAGTCAGGCGGTAGCGCAACCGGTGGTGATAGATGGGAAGCGTTACTTCGCCGCTCGTTCCCGTTACGTCCCGTTCCTTGCGCTTGTAACGGTAATTGACGTACATGGAAAGGTTCTTTTGCGGAGTGTAAGTGGCCTGAAACATAAAGTCGATGCCCTGCGAAGGCTTGCTGATGCGGTACTTCCACCAGGGAAAGGAAAAGAAGTCCACCGAAGAAAACAGCTTCCAGCGGGCAAAAGGCGTAGCTTCGACAGCCAGATACCAGCCGTTTTCGTTTTGCGGAGTACTGCCTTCGCCAAACGAACGGGCAAACCATGCCCAATAGTCATAGGAATAGAAACGATGAACAAGTACGGCATGATAATCCTGCGAGAAGTCGTAACGCAAGCGGTTCAACAAGGCATATCCTTTTGTGCCTGTAGCCGCTTCGCCCGTCCACAAAAGTCGGCCAAGACGCAAACGGTAGTCCATACCTAAGTTATAGAAACGGGTACCACGCAGGTTATAGCGGGCATATTCGCGCAAGACGGGTTCGTAGGGCCGGTCGAAGAAATAGTAAATGCCTGTCAGTCCTGCCTTGAACGCATTTTTTTCATAAGTCACGTTCCCGCCTGCCAACTGCAAGGCGCAGGCATTGCGCTTGTCGGCTTCTTTCTGTGTACGGTGCAGGCCGGTCTTGGCAATGGAAACGATTTCCCTCTCTTCGACCGTTGCATCGAGCGAACGGTGGGAGTAGAAAGCCGACACATCGAGCGAAGGCAGTACGCCCACTGTGACTGCCGCCCCACGGAAATAATTGTATTCGTCGGTAGAACTGTGTTTCTTCACTCCCCCACTTCTGTAATCGGACGTGGACAGCGAAAACGATTTTCCCAACCGGAAGTCGGTACTCAGCACCAAACCCTGCCCGAAACTCAGACGATAATTCCCCAGCGCCAGAGCTTTCAGGCGGCCCAAGTTCTTCAACAGGAAATAGAAAGAATAGAAATCGTACCCCTTGCCATTGTGCAAACCAAACATCGGTTCGCCCGCATCTTTTTCGGCCGACAGCCCCAACTGCAGATAATCGCTGTAACGAAAGCTGTAACGAAGCGAATGATAAGAAGGGGTGCCCAGATAATTCTTCTCGTAGCCTTTGCGGGTATAGAAGGGAACGTCCAAACGGGTCAGTACCTCGTGTCGCCCATACTTCAGTATGTTCTTCAACGGGGGATAACGTTTTTTCTCCTCCGTCTGCCGAACACAGACGAAGGGCAACAGCAGCTCGATGGTCCGTTTGTCCATCTCTTCAACCAACTGCAGTTCGTAAACGGTCTGCATTTGTCCGTGAATATAAACATAAGCCAGCAGATTTTCGACCTGCAGGTCGGACAGAAACGGAAACTGCTCCAACTGTTCGCGTGTGGCCGTATTCAGGTTGACGGGTTCCTGCAGGCGATGGGAAAGTTCCTCCAGTTCGGCTTCCCAGCTGTAGTCCTCGTCTACGGCCAGCTGCTCCAGGTTTTCCTCCCAAAGCAGCAGATTTATTTCCTGCGATTTGTCAGGCTGCTGTGCGTACAGGGCAGATGCAGCCTGCAACATACAGGCAACCATCCCCCATCTGAGTGTTTTCATGCATTATCGGTTAACAGATTACAGAATAAAAAGCGAAGTTACCTTAAATAAGTTAAGAAAGCAACGAAAAAACAAAATATTCTTATCGAATACAAAGAGAATGAATTAATTTTGCGGCATGAACGTGCGACTCTACATAGCAATCCTTGCCCTCTTCCTGCTGGCCGGAAACTGGTGCCATGCACAAAATCCCAAACAACCGGCAAACACAGGGAAAAAAGTCTATCTGACTCCTATGTGCATATACGAAGGAGATACGATACCGTACGTCCAGTTGCGCACCGTCTACATATTCAAGCCGCTGAAGTTCAAGAACAGACGCCAGGCCAACCAATACTACAAACTGGTACGCGACGTCAAGAAAGTGCTTCCCATCTCGAAAGAAATCAACCGGGCCATCATAGAGACTTATGAATACATGATGACCCTGCCCGACGAGAAAGCACGCCAAAAACACATGAAGGCGGTAGAGAAAAGCCTGAAAGAACAATATACCCCGCGCATGAAGAAACTGACCTTTGCGCAGGGTAAACTATTGATTAAACTTGTTGACCGGCAAACCAACTCGACCGGTTACGAACTTGTAAAAGCCTTTATGGGTCCCTTTAAGGCGGGCTTCTACCAGGCTTTTGCCGCACTGTTCGGCGCCAGCCTCAAGAAGCAGTACGACCCCACGGGCGACGACGCACTGACCGAACGGGTGATTCTGCTGGTAGAAAGCGGACAATTATAGTTGACAAGTTGACGAGTTAACAAGTTAACAAGTTGACAAGTTGACGAGAGACGAGTTGACAAGGAGGAAATGACTTCCATCCTTGTGGTCTTGTTAACTTGTTCCTCGTCAACTAACATTATTCCGGCTGCAACTCGCCTGCACTGGGCAACTGCTTCCAGCCTTCGCCAAAAGCATCGTAAGCATCGGTCACTACTACAAAGGCATGCGGATCGACTTCCTTTATCTTCTGTTTGATGCCGTTCACCTCCTTGTAGCTGACGACCAAAAACAACATTTCCTTGTCCGACTTCGTATAAAGTCCGCTACTCTTTATGCAAGTGGCCGTACGCTCCAGGTCATTGATAATATAGTCGTGAAGATCGATCATCTCCATGTCGCTGATGACGAACAACAGTTTATCGTTCTTCTCGCCATTGATGACGTAAGCCACTACTCGCGAAGTGACAAATATCGCAATCAGCGAATAGAAAGACAGGTGCCACGACGGCTGAGTGACATCGTCCGGATTGCCGATGCCGAAACCGATAACTACCAATCCGAAGGTCACTACCAGACCATCAACCAGCAGAATGGCTCTCGAAAAACGGATGTGACAGTACTTCTGCAAAATCATGGCTACAATATCGGTACCGCCTGTCGTAGCCTGACAGCGTACCACAATGCCGCATCCAATGCCGATAACTGCCGCACCGATCACCGAAGTCAGCATCAGATGGTCGGTCATATCCATGCAACCACCCAATAATTGAGTGGGATCGAGCGCATGAAGCGCCTCTTCCGACGGATAGGACAACAGCGAAAGCACGTTCATGGCCAGCGGCGTGAACATGGCTGCCACAATGGTTCGCGCACCCAGCTTCGCACCCAGCAGAATAACCGAAAGAATCAGCAACGGAATGTCGAACATATAGCCGAACGTACCTACCTGAACAGAAGGAAATATGTTGTGAAGAACGATACTGGCTCCATATACCCCGCCGGGGACAAGGTTATAGGGATTGATGAAATACACAAAACCTGCTGCCAGGATGATGCAGCCAATAAAGATTCCCATCCACGAAATAATTGCCTTTTTCATATTTATCTTCTTATTTAAGTTTCATATACTGTTTTTTCCTATACTGAATATCAATGGTTTACGTACTTAAAAATATCCGGTTGAGCCGTACAAGTGTCGCTCGTGAGCCGTACAAGTGTTGCTCGCGAGCCGTGCAAGTGTTGCTCACGAGCCATGCAAGTGTCCATTACAGACACGGCAAACACAACTAATCTATTCATACGGTTTCATACATTTTATATATGTATTCAACAAATATACAAAAAAGATAAATACCTGCTAATAAAGGTATCAACAAAATTATCGGCATGGTCATGATGGCTTTCAACCGGAAATCAATAACCTGCCCCGTTCATATCTCCCAAAAGAATACCGACAGGCCATCCGGACAGACAGAACAGCAATCAGAACATCGTTAACAACTTGTTGAGAACCGTGTTACTAATTGGGAAGAAGAAAAAGCACTTTACTGTATTTCAATGAAATACATTTGTTGATAACCATATAAACAGTATGTTCATTCTGTCCGCCGAACATGCTGCAACAAGACACGAGAATGCCTGCCGGAAAGCGTATGAACACACTTTTCAGCATCAAGAACGGATAAGTTAAAAACGTTGTTGAAAAAAGACGAAACTGCCTCCCTACCCTCTTATGGCTTCAGCTGCTTGAACAAGTCCCAGATGACAATGCCTGCCGTAACCGATACATTCAGCGAGTGTTTGGTGCCGTATTGCGGAATTTCGATGCAGCCGTCCGAATGGTCAATCACTTCCTGCTGCACACCTTTCACCTCGTTTCCCAAAACAACAGCATACTTCCGGTTCGGATCTAACTTAATGTTTTCCAGCATGATGCTCCTTTCGGCCTGTTCCACCGAATAGACCGTATATCCGTCTTTCTTCAGGTTATCAACCGCTTCAACCGCGTTATCAACATACTTCCAATCCACGGTGAATTCGGCTCCCAATGCCGTCTTGTGCATTTCGGGATGGGGAGGAACGGCCGTAATGCCGCACAAGTAAATGCATTCTACGCGGAAAGCATCCGACGTACGGAATACCGAACCGATGTTGTGCAAGCTGCGTATATTGTCCAGTACCACTACTAACGGCAGCTTCTCGGCCTTCTTAAACTCCTCAGTACTAATGCGGTTCAGTTCGGTAATCTTCAGTTTTCGATGCTCCATGATGTATCAGTTTGAAATGTTTCGCGTATGCGTCTGCAAAGATACTTTTTTCCGTTCACATCGTGGTGAATAACCGTTGAAAAGGTGTCAATACCGATGGGAAACAAATTCAAAAATATCTCTTGCATTATTCAAATCAACGTATATAGCAACAAGCCTACGAACATTGCAAAAAAGTTAAGAGGTATTTTCAAAGCTTGTTTAAACACATTTTTCAATAGAAATTCAGTAGTTCGTAAGCCTAAAGTTATTAACTTTGCATAGTATCAACAAGCTGTTAAGTACCGATAGTCTGTCGGCATAAGAAGCTTATTATCAAAAAACATAAGCTAATAATGCCTGTTTAAAACCGTTGCCGCAAAACAGCCCTTTGGACTAATAACTTCATGGGCAAGAAAAATCCCATTTATTTGTCCACACTATTAACAGGCTATCATCAGCATCAAAGAATTCTTCTTTTAAAAAGAGAAATTAAAAAATATAATTATGGATAATCTGATTAAAGCTATTGAGCAACTCAAGAAAGAGAAAAACGCAATTATTCTGGCTCACTATTACCAGAAAGGAGAGATACAGGACATTGCCGACTATGTAGGCGACAGTCTGGCCCTGGCACAATGGGCTGCCAAGACAAAGGCGGACATCATTGTGATGTGTGGTGTGCACTTCATGGGCGAAACGGCCAAGGTGCTCTGTCCCGACAAAAAGGTGCTGGTGCCAGACATGGCAGCAGGCTGTTCGCTGGCCGACAGCTGTCCGGCCGAAGAGTTTGGTCAGTTTGTCAAAGAGCATCCCGGATATACGGTCATTTCCTACGTCAACACAACGGCAGCCGTCAAGGCTTTGACCGATGTTGTTGTAACCTCGACCAACGCCCGTCAGATTGTGGAAAGCTTCCCCAAAGATGAGAAAATAATCTTTGGTCCGGACAGAAACCTCGGAAATTACATCAACTCCGTTACCGGCCGGAACATGTTATTATGGAACGGAGCCTGCCACGTACACGAACAATTCTCGGTTGAAAAGATGGTTGAAATAAAGCGCGAACATCCCGATGCCGTAATACTGGCCCATCCCGAATGCAAGGGCGCTGTGCTGAAGATGGCCGATGTTGTAGGTTCGACAGCCGCTCTGTTGAAGTACGCCGTAGCCCATCCCGAAAAAGAGTATATCGTAGCTACCGAATCGGGTATTCTGCACGAGATGCGCAAGAAGTGTCCGCAGACAACCTTCATACCTGTACCGCCGGCCGACAGTACTTGTGCCTGCAACGAGTGTAACTTCATGCGTCTGAACACGCTGGAGAAGCTCTACAATTGCCTGAAAGACGAAACTCCCGAAATAACGGTCGATCCCGAAATCGCACAAAAAGCCGTGAAACCCATCCAACGGATGCTTGAAATTTCGGCTAAATTGGGACTCTGATCCACATTTTCGGTCAAATAATTGGTAAGTTCTAAAATTCCCTCTATTTTTGCGAAAGTGAAAAGGAGGGAATTTTTTTCATTATGACGAATCATAGCGATATCCGAAATTCAAAGAACGTGAATGTAATGACGCACCGCAGGAGGATCTGAATCCTTTTGCCTGCTTGTTGTTTGCGTTTGGTTCTTTGAATGGTTGGACACTCTCCGGCGATTTATGTACTTGGTATAGGCATAAAGCATGAGGCCGGAAAAACGATGTGCACCTGCGATGTTGGTGCATTTTTTATTTTTCTCTCTTTATTATTCACTTTAAAACTTTATAGCTATGATTCATGAACAGAAAAATTGTCCTAACCATGGACATAATATGTATAATGTCGGTTTCCCTGTACCGACCAAAGCTGTGCTCACCCGCGTTTCTCATGCGGAAACAGAACCCTTGTTTGCTTCGGAAGTGATGAAACTGAAGCTCCGTTTTTCCGAAACCATCGTTCCTGACAGTTGCTTCGAAGTGCATTGCTACACCTCCGAATGGAAACTGATGGCGGTAACCGAACGCCTTGTTCCGGCTTCGCGTACGAATTTCAAGCAGGTATCGTTCCGTCTGAATCCCGACAAGATATGGCTTGCAGGAGACTATTGGGCCGTGGTGTCGTACAATGGGGAACCCTGTGCTCTGTTGCGTTTCCGTTACGAAGGCATGTCGGAAACCGTTTGCGAATGTCGTCCGCTGGCTGCAACCGAAGACGAGTATTGGATTGTGAAACAACTGGAGCGGGACGAAGAAAACAAATGGGAATACATCCGTGAATTTAACGGACTGTCTGAAGTTGTGCCAAGGTTGGTGAGACTTTCCCGCATGAACGGTTTTAATTCCCTGTGCAAGATGCACGGCGTCAGCGAACTTCAGCTGAATTCGTGTATGCTGATAACGGCACCTTCGTTGTTCGAATGCCGTCGGCTGGCCTTTCTCTTGCCGAAGTTTCTCGACTTGAATGTTTACAGCCGTGTGCAGATAGATTGTGCCAAAACAGAGAAGTGGGAAGTCAATGCGGTGGATGAAGCACTCAAAAACAGGGAAGAGAGTCTTCTTGTTTTTTATCATATCAATGCTTTGACAACCGACGAGGGTAGTGAATTGTTCAGGAAGCTGAAAGAAGCATTGGCCAACCGTACCGTATTTTCAGTGTTTATTCTTTGTGGCACTTCCTCCGAAGTAGAGGAGTTGCGCCGTTTTGCTCCCGAACTGTTTGTCCGCTTCACCGAAGAGGGAAGTTTCGTTATCCGTCCTTTCTCGTGGCAGGAAGTGGTTTATTCGCTTTGCAGTGCGATAGGAGAGACATCACTTCATCTTTCGCCACAAGCCGAGCACGAGTTGGTGTCGCAGGTACGCCGGTTGTGGGAATACAATGCGTTTGCTTCGTGGACACACCAAGATGCAGACGCGTTTTTATCCGGTTCGCTGATTCCTGCTGTGCAGAAACGCCTTCAGGATGCTTATTGTGAATCGGGTACGCTGATTGCCGACGAATTTACGGTCGTACAGCCGTGCGACATACGGCTGAGTGAGTATTTTCATATGCAGTCTGCTTCGGTTGAAACAGATGTTGAAACCTCTGTTGATAACTTACGCGAACGCTTCGAAGAAAGCATGTTACCTATATATAATATGGTAGGGCTTCATTCGCTGAAGCAGGAACTGGAGGCTGTTTTCTATCAGGTCTGTTTCAATCGTCAGCGTAAGTTGCTGCATCTTCCATCCGATGACGAAGGAACGTATCACATGATTTTTACCGGCAATCCGGGGACAGGCAAAACCACCGTTGCGCAGTGCATAGGGAAAGTATTCCATGCCGTGGGCTTACTGTCGAAAGGCGAAGTTGTAATGACGGAGCGCAGTAAACTGGTAGGCCGTTACATTGGCGAGACGGAAAAGAACATGCAGGATGTGCTGGAATCGGCTCGTGGAAATGTATTGTTTATCGATGAAGCCTATACGTTGTGCGATACATTGGACGACCGGAAAGACTTTGGTAACCATGTTGTCGAAAGTCTGCTGACCGTCTTGTCGCAACCACATCCGGACATGCTGGTCATACTGGCTGGTTACGAAAACGAAATGGAACGGCTGATGCAAATGAACCAGGGATTGCAGGGACGTTTTCCTTACCGTTTTCATTTTGATGACTATAGCGCAGACGAACTGATGCAGATAGCCGGGCATTTTTTGTCGGGTAGGGGATATTCGCTCGAAGCGGATGCGGAAACTTTACTGGCCGAAGTGATCAGGGAGGCATTGGAAGGGAAGGACCGCTATTTCGACAATGCGCGTTGGATAAAGAAGTTCTTCACTTCGGGCGTATTTCCGGCAATGGCTATGCGTGTGATGACGGAAAAACGGTTGCAGACGGATGCCGTTTGTTTGCAGTGCATACGGAAAGAAGATGTAGCGTATGCAGCAACCCGATTCCGTAGGCAGACATCTCCCATATTGATACCTCGTCGTCGTATCGGTTTTATTGCCTGAAATGTGAATAGTGGAAATCAGGATGAGATAATCACAACATTCCCCGGATCATCACAGATTGAAGTGTATCCGATTGAACGATTGATGTTTCGGAACAATTCTTTTTAATCTGTGATCATTCGGGGAATCTGTGATGAATGCCTTTAGATAGACTTCAGAAATTTGCAGAGCTTTTGGGTTGCCTTGGCACGATGGCTTATCTTGTTCTTTTCGGCATTTCCCATTTCGGCAAATGTCTGGCTGCATCCTTCGGGTACAAAGATTGGGTCGTAGCCGAATCCGGATGTTCCTTTTTGTGCCTTTACGATTTCACCTTTCACAATGCCTTCGAAAAGATGCTCTTTGCCATCGAGAATCAGTGCGAAGACGGTTCGGAATTGTGCTTTCCGGTTTTCTACGCCTTCCAGTTCGTGAAGCAGTTTCTTCATATTGGCTTCCGAGTTGTGGTCGTCGCTGGCATAGCGTGCCGAATACACTCCGGGAGCTCCGTTCAGTGCTTCCACTTCGAGTCCCGTATCGTCGGCAAAGCAATCCATGTGATAGTTCTCATAGATGTATCTTGCCTTTATCAGTGCATTTCCGGCCAGTGTATCGGCTGTTTCGGGAATGTCTGTGTGGCAATTGATGTCCTTCATGCTGAGAAGTTCTATCTTGTCGCCCAAGATTTCTTTGACTTCTTCCAACTTGTGGGCATTGTTAGTTGCAAAGACGAATTTCTTCATACCATTATAGTTTAGGCGGTTTCCCTATTTATTTCCCTTTCAGTTTGTCGAATCCTTCTCCATACACACCGATGACTGAACTTTGTGAGATGAAGGCGTTGGGATCGATGTCTTTTACCAAGCGGAATATTTCGACGGATTGACGTTTATAGGCCAGTACGACCAGTACTTTTACGTTTCCCTTACTGTACCATCCGGTTCCGTCGAGTACCGTTACACCACGATGGGTATCCTTGGTTATGCGGTCGGCAATCTTTTCGTATTCTTTCGAAAAGATGAGGAACTGTACTGACTGACGGGCACTGTTTACGATATAATCGAGTACAAAGCCAATGACGAACAGTGTGACGAATCCGAATATAACGCGGCGCCAGTCGTGGAAGATGAAATAACAGGATCCGATGATAATGACATCACAAGCCATAATCATACGTCCCAACGTCACGTCGCGATACTTGTTGATAATGGCTGCGATGATATCCGTTCCACCGGTACTTCCGTTACAGTTGAATACCACTCCCAATCCTACGCCACACATGGTAGCGCCAATAAGGCAGGCCATAAAGTCCTGTCCCGGTCCCAAAATTTGCGGGAAGGTACCGTCGGGATTCTTCACCAACCATTGGAAGAACTCCAACAGTATGGTCAGCATAAAGATGGCATAAGTGGTCTTTATGCTGAACTTGGGACCTAATATTTTGATGGCAAAAGTCATCAGTACAGCATTGATGAGGAAGTATGAATACTGGATGGGAAATCCCGTGGCATAGTAGATGATGGCTCCGATACCCGTAGTTCCTCCGGTTGTAATCTGGTAAGGCAGCAGGAAAGCTGCCCATGCCAGAGAATAACTGATAAGTCCGAGGGTAATCATGATATAGTCCCTCAATTCCCTTATCAATTCAGATTTGCTTGGTTTACTGATATGCATAGGCTTATTGAATTATTTCACTACAACGTTCACAATCTTCTTCGGCACCACAATGACTTTCATTACCGACTTGCCTTCCATCCACTTGGCCGAGCGTTCATCGGCCAATACAGCAGCTTGAATGGTTTCAGAAGTTGCATCTGTAGGAAATTCCATGTTGAAACGGGCTTTTCCGTTGAAGGAGATGGTGTAGTTCACGCTGCTTTCCACCAGATATTCTTCGTTGTAGGCCGGCCAGTGGGCATCGCACACCGAACCTGTATTGCCCAGTGTCTCCCACAATTCTTCGCAGACGTGGGGAGCAAAAGGTGCGAGTGTTACAATCAGTTGGTTCAGAATTTCTTTTTTGTAGCACTTCAGTGCTGCCAGTTCGTTGACGCAGATCATGAACGCACTGATGCTGGTGTTGTACGAGAAGGTTTCGATGTCGCCCGTTACCTTTTTGATAAGCTTGTGCAGGGACTTCAGTTCGTCTTTGTTGGCTGCTTCGTTCGTAACCTGATAATTTCCTGAACGGTCGTAGAACAGTGCCCAAAACTTCTTTAGGAAGCGGTGTACACCGTCGATACCATTTGTATCCCATGGTTTGGATTGCTCTACAGGGCCGAGGAACATCTCGTACATGCGCAGTGTGTCGGCACCGTATTTCTCGACAATCATGTCGGGGTTTACAACGTTGAACATCGACTTCGACATTTTTTCTACTGCCCAGCCGCAGATGTATTTACCGTCTTCAAGGATAAATTCAGCGTTGTTATATTCCGGACGCCATGCCTTGAAGGCTTCCACATCGAGGATGTCATTCGATACGATATTCACATCCACGTGGAGTGGGGTAGTGTCGTACTGGTCTTTCAGGCCCAGTGATACAAAAGTATTGGTATCCTTGATACGATATACGAAGTTGCTTCGTCCTTGAATCATACCCTGGTTTACCAGTTTCTGGAAGGGTTCTTCGACAACGGAGATACCCAGATCGTGCAGGAACTTGTTCCAGAAGCGCGAGTAGATGAGGTGGCCGGTGGCATGTTCCGTACCGCCTACGTAGAGGTCAACATTGCGCCAGTATTCGTCGGCTTCTTTCGAAACTAGTGCCGTATGATTGCGCGGATCCATGTAGCGCAGATAGTAGGCGCTGGAGCCTGCAAAGCCCGGCATGGTATTCAGTTCGAGCGGGAAGACAGTTTGGTTGTCAATCTTGCTGTTTTCTACTACACAGTTGTTCACCATGTCCCACGCCCATTTGGTGGCATGACCCAACGGCGGTTCGCCTGTTTCGGTAGGCAGGAACTTGGCTACTTCGGGCAATTCCAACGGCAGGCAGCTTTCGGGAATCATGTAGGGCATGTTGTCCTTATAGTAAACAGGGAACGGTTCGCCCCAGTAACGCTGGCGGCTGAAAATGGCGTCGCGCAAACGGTAGTTCACCTTGACACGACCCAAGTGATGTTCCTTGACGTATTTCTTGGTAGCGGCGATGGCTTCCTTGATGGTGAGTCCGTTCAGATTCAGTTGACAAGTTGACGAGTTGACAAGTTGGCCAGTCTCGTTAATTGTTCTCGGAGAGTTGCAGACAATACCTTCCTTGGCATCGAAGCTCTCTTCGCTTACGTCGCAACCTTCGACCAGCGGACGGATTTCCAGACCGAAATGTTTTGCAAAGGCGTAGTCGCGAGAGTCGTGTGCAGGTACTGCCATGATGGCACCTGTACCGTATCCGGCCAGTACGTAATCGCTGATCCAGATGGGCACTGCCTCGCCTGTGAAAGGATTGATGGCATACGAACCCGAGAAGACACCGCTTACGCTGCGGTCGCTGATGCGTTCGCGCTCGGTGCGTTTCTTGGTGCGATCCAGATAAGCTTCTACGTTGGCCTTTTGGGCTTCGGTGGTAACTTGCGGAACCAGTTCGCTTTCGGGAGCTAATACCATAAAGGTAACACCGAACATGGTATCGGCACGGGTGGTGAAGATGGTGAATTCCAAATCGCTGTCTTTCACCTTGAATTGTACTTCGGTACCTTCCGAGCGGCCAATCCAGTTGCGCTGTGTTTCTTTCAGTGAGTCGGTCCAGTCAATGGTTTCCAGTCCGTCGAGCAGACGTTGGGCGTAGGCCGACACGCGCAGACACCATTGGCGCATCTTCTTCTGAACGACGGGATAACCACCACGTTCCGATACACCATCTACTACTTCGTCGTTGGCCAGCACGGTACCCAGTTGCGGACACCAGTTCACCATGGTCTCGCCCAAGTAGGCGATGCGGTAGTTCATCAATGTTTCCTGTTGCTGTTTTTCGCTCATGGCTTTCCACTGTTCGGCGGTGAAGCTGAGTTCTTCGCTGCAAGCTACGTCGAGTCCTTCGGTACCTTTAGTCTCGAAAGACTTGATTAAAGTACTGATGGGCTGCGCTTTTTTCAGGGCATTGTCGTAGTAGCTCTGGAACATCTGCTGGAAAGCCCATTGTGTCCAGTGGTAGTATTCGGGGTCGCAAGTGCGTATTTCTCGACTCCAGTCGAAGGAGAAGCCTATCTTGTCCAACTGCTCGCGATAGCGGTTGATGTTGTTGACGGTGGTGATGGCCGGGTGTTGTCCGGTCTGTATGGCATACTGTTCGGCAGGGAGTCCGTAAGCGTCATATCCCATGGGATTCAGTACGTTGAAACCTTGCAGGCGTTTGTAGCGGGCGTAGATGTCCGAAGCGATGTAGCCTAACGGGTGTCCTACGTGCAGACCGGCACCGCTGGGGTAAGGGAACATGTTCAGTACATAGAATTTCTGTTTCGTATCGTCTTCCGTTACTTGATAGGTTTTGTTCTCTACCCATCGTTTTTGCCACTTCTTTTCAATCTCCCTGAAATTGTATTCCATACTGATAGATATTAATAATTTGTTGAAAACGTGTTTATAAACTTCTTGTTTCGGTTTATATGTGTGTTAATAAACCGTTGCAAATTTACAGGTTTATTTTCAGATTTGCTTATCAAGTGCATAAAAAACATTGGTTTGAGAGGATAGCCTGGCTACTTTTCTCGTAATTTTGCACCCCGAAAAGACTGATATTGATTATGGATGTATCAAAAATGAAAGGCCACATTTCGATGTTGGCTGCCAACAGCATGTGGGGACTGATGGCCCCGTTGGCAAAGTTTGTGATGATAGGTGGTGCGGTCAGTTCGTTGGTGATGACTGACCTGCGTGTATTTGGCGCAATGATTCTTTTCTGGATCTTTTCTTTTTTCCAGAAACCCGAACATGTGGGGCATAAGGATCTGATGAAACTTTTCGGTGCTTCGTTGCTGGCGATTGTGTTCAATCAGGGCAGTTACATCTTCGGTGTGGGAATGACTTCGCCGGTTGATGCTTCCATCATTACAACCAGTATGCCGCTGATTGCTATGATATTGGCGGCTATTTTCCTGAAAGAACCTATTACGGGTAAGAAGATTCTGGGTATTGCTGTGGGTGCTACGGGTGCATTGTTGCTCATCATGGGCAGTTCGCAAGCATCGGCTTCGACAGCTGCGAAAGGGGAAAATCCGATTTTGGGTGATTTGTTTGTGTTGCTTGCTCAGTGCAGTTATGCTTTCTACATCGTGCTTTTCAAAAACTTTGTGGCAAAATACTCGGCCATTACGGTGATGAAGTGGATGTTTACCTATGCTTTCATCTGCCTGTTGCCTTTCTCGTACGACAGTTTGCTGGCTACCGATTGGCTGGCTCTTGACGGGGCACGAATCGCATCTATTGCCTTTGTGGTAGTTGGAGCTACTTTCCTCAGTTATATTCTGATTATTGTAGGACAGAAGAACCTGCGTCCTACCGTGGCAGGTATGTACAACTACATCCAACCGTTGGTGGCTACCATTGTGGCTATCTGTTGGGGAATGGACAGTTTCAATCTGACGAAGGTGCTTTCTGTCGTGATGATTTTCGGTGGTGTGTGGTTGGTTACTTCGAGTCGCAGCCGTGCCGAGATGGTAGCTTATGAGGCCGAGAAAGAAGGTAAAAGTCAGGCTGAAGTAAAATAAGTATAGGCCTGTATAATGGAGAAAAGCAAGGATTATATCTGGCATCTGATAGCCGTTGTAGTGGTTGGCATCTGGGGACTGACGTTTATTTCGACCCGTGTGCTGATAGAGAGCGGACTTACTCCGCAGGAGATATTTCTGCTTCGGTTTCTGATAGCTTATATAGGCATCTGGTTCATCTCACCGCGCAAGCTGTTTTGCAACAACTGGCGCGACGAGGGCTGGATGTTGCTGGCCGGTATGACGGGTGGGTCTATCTATTTCCTGACTGAAAACACGGCACTCGAAGTGACGCTGACTACGAATGTGGCTTTCATCGTGTGCAGTACGCCGTTGCTGACGTTGCTGCTTTCGCGGCTTTTCTATCGTTCAGATAAGGCTACATGGAAATTGGCGGCAGGTTCTTTGCTGGCTTTGGCAGGAGTCGGCTTGGTGATTTTCAACGGTAATTTTGTGTTGAAGCTTTCGCCGCTGGGCGATGTGCTTTCGTTGTCGGCGGCTTTGTGTTGGGCGTTCTACAGTCTGATTATGCGTCGTGTGGGCGACCGTTATTCTACGGTGTTCATCACGCGCAAGGTGTTTTTCTATGGCCTGCTTACGGTTCTTCCGGCTTTTCTGATACATCCTTGGCAGTTCCCCCTGTCGTCGTTTGCACTTCCTGAGGTGTGGATGAATCTTCTGTTTCTCAGTGTGCTGGCTTCGCTGGTTTGTTTTTCTGTCTGGAATGTAGTATTGAAACGATTGGGAACCGTCTGTGCTTCCAATTACATTTATCTCAATCCTCTTTTCACTTCGGCAGGTTCGCTGCTTTTCCTGGGCGAACCGTTGACTCCTGTTGCTTTACTGGGTGCGGCGTGTGTGCTGTGTGGAGTCTATCTGGCCGGGAAGAAGTGAGTTGCGGACAAAGTGATTTCTGCCTGATACCGGTTTTGTTCCTTCCTTACAGCATAGGCTTTTGGGGAAGAACCGGCATCGGGCAGAAATTCCTTTTTAAGTGGTAAAGTTAAACTTCAGCAGTTTGTCAGTTGGCCGGAGCCTTAGGACTCGGTTTGAAATTTTCGACTTGCCGCAGTATGTATTCCTGTCGGTTTTCGTTCCACACGTAGGTTTTCTTGTCGGTCACCTGTCCCTGTGCGTTGTAGGTGAAGTCCATCTTGAAAAGACGTTTCAGATACTTGCCTTCGTTCAGGGTGTAAACTTCTTTGTTGGTCATTCGGTTGCCTTCCATTTTCACATTATATACTAAACTTGAAGCAACGCCTGCGGCCGAAATCAGAGCGGTCATGATGAGATTGGTAATCATATTCGTTTCTATGTTTTATAAGTTAAACTGTTCTTTGTTTCTTGTTTCGATGTTGCAAAGGTAGGGGAGAGGATAGGGGATTTCGGTTAAGGCTACGTTAAGCTTAGTGTGTTGTCCTGAAATAGGTTGACTCCATTAGCCGCAAAT
>ULTX01026789.1_pt1 | contig 17395 bp, 19 predicted proteins | sample 1958041 | NCBI WGS metagenome assembly ULTX01 (sample SAMEA4835747, study PRJEB28245) | human gut metagenome | biome: gut microbiome; material: fecal sample | place: Denmark | collected 2008
ACAAGAAGTCAGCCTCTTTTAATTACGACACACCCTCCTACCTGCGGGGGATTTAAACCTTCAACTCTCAACCATAAACCCTCAACTATAAACCCTCAACCCTAAACTCTCAACCCTCAACCATAAACTATCACCCTTACGGCTCCCCTATCGCCTCGATGATCATGCGGACATGGATGGGCATATAGACACGGCTGCGGGGATTCATGCCGGCTGCACTGAGGCGCTGGCGAAGTTGGGGATAGAAGTTGATCCAACTTTGCAGCTTGCGGTAGGCGACCTGCGGGTTGAGGTCGGGAAAATAACATTGGGCCAGTTCGGTGCGGCCGTATGCGCGGATGGTGAAGTTCTCCATGATCAGTCAGTATTGTTCTTACGGATGTAAAGATACTGAAAATCAGCGAGAATACCATACCTATCGGCTACTTTAATCAACTATAATCAACCACAATCAACCGTAACCGACGACTACGGACTTTCAGGAATCGGGGTGATGTATCTTTGTAGTGTTCACCACAAGGGAACTTTTATTTAAGTTTTGCAAGTATATTAATAAGTTGTAGTTAAGGAGTTAAGAAGTTAAGGAGTTAAGCCAATACCTTTGTGAAAAGGATACAGGCCATACACTTAATCTATTGGCTTTAACTCCTAGCCCACCATCGTGGGCGATAACTTCTTCTAACTTCTTTAACTCCTGCAAGTTGAGCACTTGTGAAACTTGAGTTATTAACTTTTAATTATTAACTATTTATGATTACCTACAAAAAAATCCAAATCGTGGGCGAGAACCATCCTTGCAACGGATTGTGGTATGCACGCCCGGTGATCAGCGAAACGCTGGACATTGAAGCCTTGTCGAAACACATGTCGAAACACAACACGCCTTTCTCGCCCGGTGTGATAAAGGGTGTGCTGGCGGACATGGTGACGTGTATCAAGGAACTGATCTTAGACGGCAAGAACGTGAAACTGGACGACCTCGCCATCTTCTCGGTGGGCATCGTCAGTGACCACGGTGCGGCTTCGGCTCAGGAGTTCAAAGTGTCGAACAACGTGAAAGGGCTGAAGCTGCGGGCACGCGCTACCGGCGAGCTGAGCAATGCCAAAATCAACTTAGAAGCTACTCTGCGCGAACAGACTCCCTACTCCGTGGAAGAGGACACAACCGGTGGTGGCGGTGGTGGCACCGTGACTGAACCTGGCGGCGAAGACGGAGGTGAGGATCCGTTAGGATAAACAGCTACGGGAGAATGACCCATTTATTGTTTTTCAGGCACGGATTACACGGAAAGACGCGGGAGAAAAGCTGAATCATCTGCCAAACGCCGTGTAATCCGTTCCATTCATCATTAACCATTTATCATTAACCATTAACCTTTAACCATTACCCTTTAACCATTAACCATTAACCATTCATCATTAACCATTAACCTTTAACCATTCATCATGAGCAATTCCAATTCGAAAAAGTCGTCGGTCTGGGGCATTGTGCTCAAGGCTATTGTGGCTGTGGCAACTGCCTTGGCCGGAGTGTTTGGCATCACATCGTGCATGGGGCGATGAGAACCGTCACGCTGATTATCGTTCATTGCTCTGCCACCCCTGAGGGGCAGAGCTTTGACTTTGAACAATGCCGACAGGACCACATCCGTCACCGGGGGTTCCGCGACATCGGGTATCACTTCTACATCACCCGCGACGGGGAGATTCACCGCGGCAGGCCGATGGAACAAATCGGCGCGCACTGCAAGAACCACAACCGTCACAGCATCGGCGTGTGCTACGAGGGCGGACTGGACCGCCAACGCCAACCGTGTGACACCCGGACATTAGAACAAAAAGCCAGTCTGCTGGCACTGATTCGCGAACTGAAACACCTGTTCCCGCAAGCATTGGTCGTAGGCCACCGGGATCTGAATCCCATGAAAGCTTGTCCATGCTTCGATGCCGTTGCTGAATACAGGTAAAACTAAGAGTGTGTGTCAAAACTAAAAGCAACTGACATCTTGTTGTTTTTAGGCACGGATTACGCGGAAAAACGCAGAGATAGAAGAATAATCATCCATGAAATTCCGTGTAATCCGTGCCTTAAAAAAAGCGGTTCCTTAATTTCACTGTAGTATATAAAACCGGAAACTTCGATTAGAATTTCTTGCCGAAAATGATATAAATAAAGGTTTTGGCAAGTATCTTGAAGTCGAACCACCAGGAACGGTGTTCTAAATAGAACAAGTCGTAACGGAGCCGACGAAGCATCTTCTCTATGGTATCGGTATAACCGTTGTAGAGCGTGGCATAGGACGTTACACCCGGACGAATCTGAAACAGATAACGGTAACGGGGATCGCGTTCCATGATCTGCTTGATATAAAATTCGCGTTCGGGACGGGGTCCTATGAAAGCCATATCTCCACGGAACACATTCCAAAGCTGAGGAAGTTCGTCCAAATGATGATCGCGTAGAAACTTGCCGACTTTTGTCATACGACTATCCTGTTCGCCGGCATACAATGCAGGACCGTTTTTCTCGGCATCGACCTTCATACTTCGAAACTTATATATATAGAAAGGGCGACCAAAACGCCCGATTCGTTCCTGTTTGAAAATAGCCGGTCCTCCGTCTTCCCTCTTGACTGCTATATAACAAATCAGAAATAGAGGAGAAAAAATAATGAGAGCAACCAAGGCTATCAAACAATCGCCAATGCGTTTTACATTGCGTTCGAACCCATTCATGCCGTCGGATATAAAGTGGTCGTCTTCTTCGATGTGTTCCAAATCAATATCTACCATAATTTCTTTCGTTTAGCCATCAAAAACAGTCTATTCTTTATCTTTAATCAATTCCTTATCTCTTATTAATTCGTTTATCAAAATCCAGTTTTGCATTTCATTAGTAAAAAAGCCCATATACAAACTTTTTTATACGATTGTCATGCACCAGAATATGCCGTAATAATTTTGCAAAAGTACGTAATTATTCTTATTCCAATTTAATTTCTCATTATTATTTTTCATTTCATTCATGTTTCAATATCCGATCGTACTCGTCGAGGATGTGCAGGAGGCGCAGTTTGCTCTTTTTGGGTTGCGGCTCACGGCGCCAGGAATCAATCAGTGCGTGGGCGCGGTCGTGATAGATGCTGTTGTCGGTGCATCCGTAGAGGGTGACAAGCAGCAGGGCCTGAGACTGCTCGGCCTTGACCAAGGGCAGGAAGGCTGCAACGGCAGACTGAAGACGGCGGCACTCGTCACGCTGCCCCAGAACAGTGCGAGCACACAGCAAAAGGCTGTAGAGCTTACTGCGCAGGATGTCGGTATCCATCTGCAATCCGGCATACTGGCGCAGCACCTCATTAGCCAAAGCACGGTCGGCATCGGTCACTCCGGAGGGAGTGTGATGACGGCAAACGGCTTCGTGCAGGCCGGCAAAGATGCGGTCGTTGTCCAAGCGGGTATAGACGTGCTTGCCTACGGTGTTCAGCGCGATGACTTCGTACTGACCGGGATGCACGTGCAGCAGGGGTACCCACATCCAATTGTCGATACAGACCACAATATCCTTACGCCCGGCACCGGGCTGAATGATGACTTCGGCTTCTACTCCCTGAAAACGTCCTTCGGTGATGCGGACGCGATCGCCCTTGCGCAACTGTCCCGCCTGAGGTACGTAAACGGGCAGCACATCGCTGTAGGAACGAGCCACCCACTTCAGATTGGCCATGGCTGCATCGGTCAGATAGGGATAGTGACTTCCCTGACGGTCGCGGACACGGGGCAGAAAATTGTAAAGGGGGAAAGAGCGTTTCAGGCGAAAGATTTCGACTTCGGAAGCGTGAATAAAAACGTAATTGTAGAGCAAAGGACGCTCGGTGTTGACCAGCTTGCCTCCGGAGGATTTGACCTCGACATAGGATGGTGCGAAATATTCGAACAGCGAACCGCCTTCGCGGGTACGACGGTCGAGCTCGGCCTGCAATCCCACTGCCGGTCCACGATGACAGGACGGCAGGGAAAGTACATACCAGCGAACCTGACGACCGTTGCGGATTCCTTCCAGCATTCCGGCATCGACTGTAGCGGTGTTTTCACTGTTCATAGACAAACCTCGGCCATATCAGCACGTTTTACAACAAACTGACAACCAATACATTACATATAGCGCTTCGCGCATTACTGAAAATTTTGATCCGTCGGAAAGCTCCGCTGTTGGCGTGGATTCCGGATACGGACGTTCTATTTCTTCTTTTTTATTTATCTCCAAATCTTCGTGTGCAAGAAAGATATCCGGAAAGCCCGAACCCGCAGACAAGTAAGAAAAAGAATTATTTTTATCTTACTGTTCGGCAGGGTTCGAAATGAACCAATATGAACCTTCAGGCACCTTCTTACGGGTTGCAAAGATGCACAAAATTTTATTATTGTACAACTAAATATCGGGCAAAAAAGAACCTTTTTTTAAACAAGGGGGAGGAAATTAAAAATGAAGAATGAAGAATGGAGAATTAAAAATGGGAAATGGGGAATGGGAGATGGGGAATTGAACAAATGCGTGTCAACAGACTGTCTTTTATGGAAAAACGTATTATATTTGCAGTAGCGAAACAGCTGTTTCCGAAATGCACGTTTCGGAAACAAGGAGAGAAAGGAGCAAAGATATGAGATTTTTTGACAGGACAGAAGAAATAGCATCCCTGCGTGAGATTCGCGGGATGTCAAAAGACAACGCTCAGTTCACGGTAGTGACGGGACGGCGGCGTATCGGTAAGACATCTCTTGTGTGGAAGGCATACGAGGACGAGCCTATCCTATATTTCTTTGTTTCCCGCAAGGTCGAAGGTGACTTATGCGAGGATTATCGACTTGAAATCGAAAGTAAATTAGGAATCCCTACGGTGGGGCGAGCAGAACATTTCGCTGATGTGTTCGAGTTTCTGATGAAACTTTCCATCGAGCGTCCTATCACACTGTTTATTGATGAGTTTCAGGAGTTCTTCCGCGTGAACAAGTCGGTGTACAGCGACATGCAGCGTATCTGGGACATATACAGCCCGAAAGCTCGCATGAACCTCATCGTCTGCGGCTCGATATACTCCATGATGACGAAAATATTCAAGGACAAGAAGGAACCGCTGTATAACAGGCAGACACGTTTTATGACTGTGCGTCCGTTCACTCCGGCGGCGCTGAAGGAAATCCTTACGGAGTACCATCCCGGACATACAGCGGAAGACCTGCTGGCCCTGTATTCCTTCACAGGTGGCGTGGCCAAATATGTGCAACTGCTTGTGGATGCAGGGGCAACGACCAAGTCGGCCATGCTTGACCGCATCATAAAAGCCGACTCCATCTTTTTGGGAGAAGGGAAGGCTATTCTTATCGAGGAGTTCGGCAAGGACTACGGGGTATATTTCTCGATTCTATCAGCCATAGCGAGAGGCAAGACATCCCGTTCGGAAATAGAGAGCGTGGTTGGCAAGGAAATTGGCGGCTACCTGACCAAATTAGAAAACGAGTATGAGGTCATCACCAAGAAGCAACCTCTCTTTGAAAAGAGTTCTACCAAGAATGTCCGCTATATGATAGAAGACAACTTCTTCACATTCTGGTTCCGCTTCATCTACAAGTACAGTTATATGCTGGAGATAGAAAACTACGAGAGCGTGAAGACGATTATCAACCGGGACTACGAGACGTTTAGCGGCCTGATGCTCGAACGCTATTTCAGGCGTGTGCTGATCGAAAGCCAAGCTTATACACGCATAGGCGGATGGTGGGATCGGAAGGGCGAGAATGAAATCGACATCGTGGCCGAGAACGAGCTGAACGAAGAAGCCTCGTTTTTCGAAGTGAAACGCAAGGCAGGAAACATCGACATGAAGGTACTGGAACATAAAGCAACGACCTTTCTGCGCGCCACGGGCGAGTTCAAAGGGTATAAAATATCCTACAAAGGACTGTCTATGGATGATATGTAGTTTTTTCGCCGTAAAAAATGGAGCGGATTGTTTTCTGCTACCGCATTTTTTGCCTACCTTTACACTCTCGGAAAATAAGTATCGGAGTTCCGTAAAGAATCTTACCCGTACGGAACCTATCAAAAAAGTATTCAACAATATGGAAAACAGAAGTTTAGTGACCATCGCCGAACACAGCAGAGAGAAAATCCTCTACATGCTTGAAATGGCAAAACAGTTTGAAGAACGTCCGAACCGTCACTTGCTGGACGGAAAGGTTGTGGCAACCCTATTTTTCGAGCCTTCCACCCGTACCCGACTCAGCTTTGAGACGGCCGCCAACCGGTTAGGGGCACGCGTCATCGGATTCAGCGACCCGAAAGCCACCAGCTCGTCGAAAGGCGAAACGCTGAAGGATACCATCAAGATGGTGAGCAACTATGCCGACATCATCGTGATGCGCCACTACCTGGAAGGGGCGGCACGCTATGCCAGCGAAGTGACCAACGTGCCCATTGTGAACGCAGGAGACGGCGCCAACCAGCATCCCTCGCAGACGATGCTGGACCTGTACTCGATCTACAAGACACAGGGGACGCTGGAGAACCTGAACATCTTCTTAGTAGGCGACCTGAAATACGGGCGGACCGTGCACTCGCTGCTGATGGCCATGAGGCACTTCAACCCGACCTTCCACTTCATCGCCCCCGATGAACTGAAGATGCCGGAGGAATACAAGATATATTGCCGCGAACATGATATTAAATATGTAGAGCATACGGACTTCACGGAGGAGACGATAGCGGATGCCGACATCCTGTACATGACACGCGTGCAGCGGGAACGCTTTACGGACCTGATGGAATATGAACGGGTGAAGAACGTGTACATTCTGCGCAACAAGATGCTGGAGCATACCCGACCGAACCTGCGCATCCTGCATCCCCTGCCCCGTGTGAACGAAATTGCCTACGACGTGGACGACAACCCGAAGGCCTACTACTTCCAGCAGGCACAGAACGGACTGTATGCCCGCGAAGCCATCCTGTGCGACGTGCTGGGCATCACGCTGGAGGAGGTGAAGAAATAAAGGGCCTCACCCCCACCCCCTCTCCAAAAGAGAGGGGAGTGATTGAACGTTGTACCACACTGTCAAGCAGGAGAATAGATTGAATCGACTTTCGCAAGATGAAGTTGACAAGTTAACAAGTTGACGAGTTGACAAGGGGGCTGTAAGGAGGCGTTTCAGGCGGTACCTTATCAAGCAGGATATTCCGGCCTTGTAGCCTTGTTGACTGAGGCCTTAAGAAACTTTCAGGAGGAATTAAAGAAGTTAAAGCCGAGAGACGAGAGAATGAAGAACAAGAAAATGAAGAATGATGACTATTCTTTAATGTAAATATTAAAAGAGGTTTTGAGCAAAGCTAATGAAGAATTTCTACGACTCATTAACCATTAATCATTCTCAATTGTCCTACTTCTTAACCACAACCTGTTAACGAACTTGCCGGACTTGCGAAACTCGAAAACTCAAAAACTTAAAAACTAAGAAACTCAAAAACTTAAAAACTCAACCCCTATGAACGATAAGAAAGAACTGCAGGTAGCCGCTTTGGAGAACGGCACTGTCATTGACCATATTCCTTCCGAGAAACTGTTTACCGTGGTGTCGCTGCTGGGACTGGAGCACATGAACAACAACATCACCATCGGATTCAACCTGAACAGTAAGAAACTGGGTAAGAAAGGCATCATCAAGATTGCGGACAAATTCTTCTGCGACGACGAGATCAACCGCATCGCCGTAGTGGCTCCGAACGTGAAGCTGAACATCATCCGCAACTACGAGGTGGTGGAGAAACGGGAAGTGAGCCTGCCCGACGAACTGCACGGCATCGTGAAATGTGCCAACCCGAAGTGCATCACCAACAACGAGCCCATGCCTACCCGCTTCCACGTGATAGACAAGGAACGGTGCATCATCAAATGCCACTACTGCGAGAAGGAACAGAAGAGAGAGGAAATTGAGATTATTTAACTCAAGTTTCGCAAGTTCGAAACTTGTAGAAGTTAAAGAAGTTAAAAGAAGTTATCGCCCACTATGGTGGGCTAGGAGTTAAAGCCAATAGATTAAGTATATGGCTTGTATCCTTATCACAAAGGTATCGGCTTAACTTCTTAACTCCTTAACTACAACCGATTAATAAACTTGCGAAACTTAAATTATTTAATTAATAGAGAATTGATAATGACGAGAGATAACCTCAACCGCTAATTATCCATTATCAATTATCCATTATCCATTAAATAAAAATGAAAGAAGACTGGAAACCGGGAACCATGATTTATCCGCTGCCGGCAGTGTTAGTGAGCTGCGGCAGCTGTCCCGAAGAATACAACATACTGACCATCGCCTGGACGGGTACGATCTGTTCGAACCCGCCGATGTGCTACATTTCGGTGAGGCCGGAACGGTATTCGTACGACATCATCAAACGGAACATGGAGTTTGTGATCAACCTGACCACCAAGGACATGGCACGTGCCACGGACTGGTGTGGCGTGCGTTCGGGAAGGGACCACAACAAATTCGAGGAAATGCACCTGACTCCGGGCAAGTGTACGGTGGTGAAGGCGCCTCTGATCGAAGAATCGCCGCTGTGCATCGAATGCCGGGTGAAGGAAATCGTGTCGCTGGGATCGCACGACATGTTCGTGGCCGACGTGGTGAACGTACGGGCAGAGAACAACCACCTGAACCCGGAGACGGGAAAGCTGGAACTGGCAGAAACCAATCCGTTAGTGTATGTGCACGGCGGGTACTATGAACTGGGCAATAAAATAGGAAAATTCGGCTGGTCGGTAGAAAAGAAGAAAAAATGAAACGAGGACGTTGGTCGTGTTGTCTGCTACTGTGTGCATGCCTGTCCGCTACTGGAGCATGGGGGCAGGACTTGGTGGTGCCAGGCACTCCGGAAATGGAAAAGACGAAGGAGAAGCCTGAGCACGAGCATGTGGTGAACTTCGGCGCGAAGGGCGGATTTATGTCGTCATTGTTCTTAGTGCCTCACCTCAGCGTAAACGGGGTGAACATTGAGGAGATACAGAACAACTACCGGATAGGCTACTTCGGGTCGCTGTTCATGCGCATCAACTTCGGGAAGCACTTCCTGCAGCCGGAAATTTCGTACACGGTGAACAGCTGCGACATTACCTTCGACAAGCCGCTGCCGGAAGGAAGCAACAGTAACGCCACGCCGGAAAAGGCGTCGATCACGTCGTCGATACACAGTATTGACATCCCGGTGATATACGGCTACAACATCATCAAGGAAGGGCCTTACAGCTTGGCCATCTTCGGAGGGCCCAAAATCCGCTACATGCTGCAGAAGCAGAGCGAAATCACTTTTGAAAACTTTGACCAGACGGACATACAGGAGACGTTGCGACCGCTGAACATTTGTGCCACGTTAGGGGTGGCGGTCACCATCTCGCGCGTCTTTTTCGACTTCAGATACGACATCGGACTGCACAACATGTCGAAGCGGATTGCGTACACCATACCTGCTACCGATGCGTCTGCGGAAACAGCAGAGGCCGACAAAGGCATCTTCTTCCACCGCAGGGACAATGTGATGAGCTTCTCGCTGGGGGTGTTCTTCTGAAGGGAGGGCGGAATTTCCAATTAGTTTATAATTTTTAGGTTATAGTAAATCAAAGGATGATGAACCTGTAAACTAAAAACTAAATATTTAAATATAAAAAACAACTTTCGCAAACTCAAGTTGCAGTTGAGAAGTAACAAGTTGACAAAGCATTTGTAACGAGACGTTTCAAGCTGTACTATATCAAACAGGTCATTCCTGCCTTGTAGTCTTTGTTGACCGGAGCCTTGTCAATTACTAAGTGAAACTTAAATAAAAAACACTTTGTTATGAACCTGACGATACGTAACTTCGGACCTATCAGTGAAGCACAGATGGATTTCGGCGACCTGACTTTCCTAATCGGGCCTCAGGCTACCGGCAAGAGTCTGTCATTGGAGTTACTAAAACTGATCATAGACCAGCAACATATTATTGCTACACTCAGAAACTATAACTATATACTAAACAAAAAGGATGCAACCAATTTGCTGGAAGGATATTTTGGTGAAGGACTATCAAAATTGTTCAAGAAAAATACAGAAATAACTTCCGATGGGGAAATCTTTTCCCCAAAAACACTATTGGACACACTCGCCCAACAAAAGGCATCGGAAATGCCGAAGGAATCTGTATTCTATATCCCTGCTCAAAGGATATTGAGCATTGCAGACGGACGTCCCAAGAATTTCATGGAATTTGATTGGGATACTCCGTATGTATTAAGAAGATTCAGCGAAACACTCCGAGTATTCATGCAGGGAGGATTGGGAAACCCCGATATTATTTTCCCCATGAGAAACAGGCTGAAAGGAGCGGTGAGAAATTCAATTACACAGACTATCTTTCATAACGGAAAAGTAATTATAGACCAAGCTGGCAACCAGCGGAAGATGAAACTGGAAATTGATGACATGAAAATACCATTCATGGCCTGGAGCGCAGGGCAAAAAGAATTCATGCCGTTGCTACTGGGCATCTATTGTTTGTCCGGGCCTCCTACACAGGTAGTAAACAGGCAGGATTATGAATGGGTAATTATTGAAGAACCGGAAATGGGGTTGCACCCACAAGCTATTCAGTCGGTATTGCTGGAAATCATTGAATTAATAAAAAACGGATATAAGGTCATCGTATCAACACATTCTACCACATTTCCGGAGTTTGTATGGGCATTCAACAACCTTCAGGATTTGCCGGAGGAAGATTTCAAAACGGCGATGAGTGAGATATTCGGTATTTCTATGCACTCGACAGCAGCCAACCTGTTTGATAACTTGAAAGGAAAAAGTATCAAAACATTCTATTCGGGCAAGCAAACAGCCGCTCAAGGGGTGACCTTTGCAGACATATCTACCTTGGATGCACTGAGTAATGATGCGGATGTAGCTGAATGGGGAGGACTGTCCAGCTTTGCAGGTAAATCATCGGAAATTGTCAGTCGCTATGGAGAATAAAACTATAAAAGGCCAAACAGACAATGCTTTCAGAAAAGCGGTTAAAAATACTCCCGAAATAAGCAAAGGATACAGACCCGGACTACAGGCATTGAAAGAAGGAGAAAGCCAACTGATAGCCGTAAATAATACACGACTGTTGGAAGGCAGTGTAAACATTGATGCATGTACACTGAAAAATCATCCTGATGAAGCACGCTGGGACTATGCTATCGGATATGAAAGTAAGGCTTATTTCATTGAAATTCATCCGGCTGATACCAGCAATGTAAATGAGGTGATTAAGAAGGCGGAATGGCTGAAACAATGGCTGAAAACAAAAGCACCAAACTTGAAAGCATTGGCTCCAAACCATGCTTATTATTGGATTCCGTCGGGAAGATGTAACATCCTGAAAAATTCACCTCAATATAAACGATTGGCACAAAGCAATGTATTGTTAGTAAGCAGATTCAGAATACCTGTCAAGGATTGAATCCGGACAATCTGTCGTGATGTCCCCCACTCTGTGAAACTCTGTGTCCTCTGTGGTAAAAACGTGTGTATGCCCATCCACGCCATTCGTGCCTGAAAAATACCGCCTGCAACCGAAAAAACGAAGCACTGCTTTGCGAAACTTAATTTATTTGCCTACTTTTGCGTGCACATAACAAACGATTTAAGTTTTGAGTTTGTGAGTTGGTGAGTTTTTGAGTTGGTGAGTTGGGAATTTATAAATGTCATGGACTTACAGAACTTGAAAAGCTAAAGAACGGAGTACTACTTATCAATTACCCTTATATATAAGAAATGAAAAGAGACGACTTGATTTTCGACATTATCGAAAAAGAACATCAACGACAGCTGAAAGGCATTGAGCTGATTGCATCAGAGAACTTTGTAAGTGACGAAGTGATGCAGGCAATGGGATCCTGCCTGACCAACAAGTATGCAGAAGGATACCCCGGTAAGCGTTACTACGGAGGCTGCGAAGTAGTGGACCAGAGCGAACAGATCGCCATTGACCGCGTCAAGAAGATCTTCGGTGCGGAATGGGCCAACGTACAACCGCACTCGGGAGCACAGGCCAATGCTGCCGTATTTTTGGCCGTACTGAATCCGGGAGACAAATTCATGGGTCTGAACCTGGCTCACGGCGGCCACCTGTCACACGGCTCACTGGTAAATACTTCGGGAATCATTTATCATCCCTGCGAATACAATCTGAACAAAGAAACAGGACGTGTGGACTACGACCAGATGGAAGAAATCGCATTGCGCGAAAAGCCCAAGATGATTATCGGTGGCGGTTCGGCCTACTCACGCGAGTGGGACTACAAACGGATGCGTGAAATTGCCGACAAGGTAGGTGCCATCCTGATGATTGACATGGCTCACCCCGCCGGACTGATTGCCGCAGGACTGCTGGACAACCCGGTGAAGTATGCTCACATCGTGACTTCGACAACTCATAAGACCCTGCGTGGTCCGCGTGGAGGTATCATCCTGATGGGCAAGGACTTCCCCAATCCTTGGGGCAAGAAGACACCGAAGGGCGAAATCAAGATGATGTCGCAGCTGCTTGACTCGGCCGTATTCCCCGGTATCCAGGGAGGTCCGCTGGAGCACGTCATTGCAGCCAAGGCTGTGGCTTTCGGTGAGATTCTGCAACCCGAATGGAAAGAATATGCTACACAGGTGAAGAAGAATGCCGCCGTACTGGCACAGGCCCTGATGGACCGCGGATTTACCATCGTGAGCGGCGGTACGGACAACCACTCGATGCTGGTGGACCTGCGTTCGAAATATCCTGATCTGACCGGTAAGGTAGCTGAAAAGGCATTAGTTTCGGCAGACATCACCGTGAACAAGAACATGGTGCCGTTCGACAGCCGTTCGGCCTTCCAGACTTCGGGTATCCGCCTGGGTACACCGGCCATCACCACACGTGGTGCCAAGGAAGACCTGATGCTGGAAATTGCTGAAATGATCGAGACGGTACTGTCGAACGTGGACAACGAAGAGGTGATCGCCAAAGTTCGTGCACACGTGAACGAGACCATGAAGAAATATCCGATCTTCGCTTATTGATTGAAGTCGGCTTATAACGTATCATAAAAATCCGTGTAATCTGCGTGTGATCTGTGGTGAAAGCCATCGGGGACGTGGATTGCACGGATTTTTTCGTTTTTGTCAGAAAGTAAAATTTGTCCGTCCGAACACAGACTATATATAAAATTATTGTAACTTTAGCCCGATAATACGTTGCAGATATGATTTTTAAAGAAGTTGAAATAACTAATTTCAGGGGGATCAAGCATCTTTTCCTGCCAAACTTAAAGCAGGTCAATCTGCTGGTCGGCAGAAACAACTGCGGAAAATCGAGCGTACTCGACGCACTGTTCCTGCTGTCCGGCTTTTCTAATCCGATCTTGATTTTGAGAATCAACCAGTTCAGGGATTACGATTCTTTCGCTCAGGAAGATATCTGTCTGAACTTCTACAATATGGCATCGGAAAATCATATTCTGATACATGGACAAAAAAAAGACGGGACTGCGAGGACATTGGAAATTGCTCCTATCATCTCAGAGTCTTCTCGCATCGTGATATCGGGAGAACAGATTTCGACACAGGCACTTTCGAATCAGGAAGCGAATATCACTACCGGACTATCCATGAACTTCAGCTATACCCTAACGAATGGAGAAACGATAAGCGACCGCTCGGCCATCCTTATTGACCCTAAAGAAAAAGGGGAAAACGTCCGGATAGAAACGTCGAAACAATACAAGGAAACATTGCCGGGGGTATATCTCAATCCGAAATTCGCATTCAGCATCGCCGTTGAAAACCTGACACGCATCATTGAAGCCAAACAAGAACCGGTCATCGTAGAAATACTGCAGCATATAGAACCCAAAATAAAATCCATTCATGTATTGAAATCGGGAGTCTGCGTGGACATCGGACTAAACAGATTGGTTCCGATCAACATGTTAGGAGACGGGATAAGAAAACTGTTGGCGATTATTACTTCGCTTTATGGGTGCAAAAAAGGAATTATCTTTATTGATGAAATAGATAACGGCATGCACTTCTCCTCATTAGCTTCGCTATGGAAAGCCATCCTGAAAACCGCCCGAATGCTTGACGTACAGGTGTTTGCCACCACACACAACATCGAGTCACTCCAGTCTCTGAACAAGGTACTGGGCGAAACCGATAACAAGGAGATACAGGATGACATCATGTGCTATTCCTTAAGACATCTGCCAACAGATGAAATGAAGGCTTATGAATATCCGTATGAGAAATTTCAATATGTCATTAACCAAGAAATTGAAATAAGATGATCAGAATCTTTGTTGAAGGGAGGGATGCACAGTTTTTAGAGAAATACCTTCTTTTCCTTTGGGGAGAAAACCGGGAAAAGTGGGAAATACTGCGGACTAACGGATATACCAACCTGCCGCTGTTGGATCAACAATTTAAAGAAAATACAGAACAAGGAGGAGTGAATCTGATTATTTTTGATGCCGATTTTCCTCAGAACGGAGGCGGATATGACCAGAGGAGAAAATACCTTCAGAAGCAGTTGAACGATTTATTATCTGTTTCTGCAGAAATATTTCTGTTTCCAAACAACCGGGATGACGGTGATTTTGAAGTGTTGCTGGAACATATCGTCAACGAGGAACATGCCTGTCTGCTGAAATGTTTTGAAGGATATGAAAAGTGTGTTGCCGGACACGTAAACCCGGATGGAAGTCTCAAGTACCTGTCACCCAACAGAAAGGCTAAAATATATGCCTATATAGAATCTTTTAAAAAATCGAGAAAGGAAACTGAACGCTTTAAAAAGCAAAAGGATTTCTTCTTTGACAACCCCCAGTATTGGAATTTGGAAACTGAATATTTATCACCTTTAAAGGACTTTCTGCAAAGTGCAGAAAACAAGCATTCAAACTCAGCCTTATGAAAACCGAAAAACAGAAAGCGGCCGAAGGGTTGCTGTACGATGCCAACAATGACCCGGAGCTGCAACAGAAAATGCTGGAGACGCGCTGCCTGCTGCACGAATACAACCAGCTGCCACCCAATCGTAGCGAAGAGCGGGACCGACTGATACGCCGCATTGTGAACATGGGCGAAGGTGGCTGCATCATCTCGCCTTTCTACTGCGACTACGGTTACCACATCCACATCGGAAAGAATTTCTTCGCGAATACCAATTTAGTGATTCTGGACGGAGCCGACGTCAGCATCGGCGACAACGTATTCATCGCACCCAACGTGGGCATCTATACCGCCGGACATCCGTTGGACGCAGAACGGCGCAATGCCGGGCTGGAGTATGCCTATCCCATCCGCATCGGCAACAACGTGTGGATTGGAGGAAATGTGGTGATCCTGCCGGGAGTAAGCATCGGTGACGGTGCCGTGATCGGGGCTGGCAGCGTGGTGACCCGCGACATACCGGCACATACGGTGGCGGTGGGGAATCCGTGCAGGGTGATGAGAAGCCTCACCCCCAACCCCTCTCCCAAGGAGAGGGGGGGAGGAAATGGGAAAGGAAATGAAAAAAATGAATCATTAACCCTAAACTTTAAACCCTAAACCTAAACCCTAAACTATAAACCATAAACCCTAAACTATAAACCTTAAACAATAAACCCTGAGATATGGCAAAGAAAGATTATATACAGGCCAACAAAGACTGGCTGGCAGCAAAGGTTGCCGAAGAGGGAGTGATGCCACTGCCGAAAGGTATCTACTACAAAGTGATAGCCTCGGGTAAGAGTGACGGACCACAGCCTACCCCACGCAGCATTGTGACTGCCCACTACACGGGATGGACCATCAACGGCAAGAAGTTCGACAGTAGTCGTGGCGGTGTACCCATCGCTTTCCGGCTGAACGAACTGATAGAAGGATGGATCGTAGCCATGCAACAGATGCATGTGGGTGACAAATGGGAAATCTATATCCCCGCCGAAATGGGTTACGGAAAATTTTCGCAACCGGGTATTCCCGGAGGTTCGACACTGATCTTCGAAATAGAGCTGCTGGGAATAGGGTAGAAAGAATGAAGAATGAAGAATGAAAAGTGAAGAATGAGGAACAGAGAATGAAAAATAACCTGTTGTCCGAACGGCTCACCTACAACGGTGACAACGGAACGCATACCCATGTGCACCTGCTCAACTATTCGGCAGAGCACTTCAACGAGATTGTCTGCAAGGATTTTGAGGAGATTGCCGCACAGACATCGCCCGACGACAAACTGTGGATAAGGGTGCACGGGCTGAAAGACACGGAGTACATCAGGAACCTGTGTACTTACTTCAACATCAACTTCCTGATGATGCAGGACATCCTGAATGTGGATCACCCGAGCAAGATAGAGAAGAACGGTGACTTTAACTTTGTCGTGACACGCATTTTCCAGAACGACACCGCCATCGCTGTCCGGCTGATACAAGGCAAAAACGTGGTGCTGACCTTCACCGAAGTGGAAGCGGGATTCTTTGACGATGCTGCACAGGCCCTGCAGAAGAATGTGCTGAAAATACGGACACGGTCGTCGGACTATCTGTTTTCGGTGCTATTCAACGAAGTGGTGTCGAGCTACGTTTCGCAGGCCATTGAGATAGGCGACCAACTGGACGACCTGGAGTCGGAACTGCTGGCCGCGACTACCAGCTACAACATACGCATGCAACTGCAAATGCTGAGGAAACGGTATATGGAAATAAAACGTACCGTCGTGCCGCTGAAAGACCAGTACTCGCGCATCCTGCACCCCGACTCGGAACTGATCAGCGAAACAAACCGCCCCTTCTTCAACGACGTCAACGACCACCTGCTCAACGCCGTACAGCTGACTGAAGGATGCCGGGAGACCTTGTCGTCGCTTATGGACCTGTATATATCGAACAGCGACATGCACATGAACTACATCATGAAACGACTGACCATCGTATCGACCATCTTTATCCCCCTGACCTTTCTGGTAGGCGTATGGGGTATGAACTTCAGGTTTATGCCCGAACTGGACTGGAAGTACGGCTACATCATGGCATGGGGAATCATGCTGGTTGCCGGATTAGCCTCGTACCTGATATTGCGCTCAAGGAAGTGGCAATAAGCAAATCTTTGTAAAAAGCATCGGAGATTGTAATAAATTACGTACCTTTAGCGCCCCTAATGAAAAATGAAGAATGAAGAATGAGGAATGAAGAAATTCTGCAGCTCATTAACCATTCATCATTAATCATTAACCATTTACCATTAACCATTAACCATTAAAATAAGCAAATGATGAAGAAACTTACTTATGTATTGGCAGCAGCCT
>ULTX01028461.1_pt1 | contig 17346 bp, 7 predicted proteins | sample 1958041 | NCBI WGS metagenome assembly ULTX01 (sample SAMEA4835747, study PRJEB28245) | human gut metagenome | biome: gut microbiome; material: fecal sample | place: Denmark | collected 2008
CATAAGAATGTCACCACCACTCAAATCTATGCTGATTTGGTCAATTCCAAGAAACGCGAGACGGCGAATAAGATTTCGTTGAAATAATAAACTTATATCTTATCTAAAAACAGGTTATATTTGATAAAATATCATATATATAACCTGTTTTACCATAGTAAAGAGATGAAATCGTCATTTTATATTTAAACAACTATAGCTCATTGTCTTGCTCACCTTAATCCCCTGTTTTTAATGCATTACAAATACTCTGATCACTTTCCTGATGGTTATTGCCGAAATAATAGATAAATTTGATGTATGTTAGAAACTAAGAAACCAGAAGATTTACTGTGCTCTCGCTAAATGAAATCCTATTCATATTTTCCTGCTTCATAAAATATTTTTGAATATCACTAAATTGTTCCGAATATTAGTTTGTTCTTTATATGCATAACTCAACTTTTTCTTATTAGTTTATATTATTGAAAATTATCTTGACCCAATGTTGTATCATTATCAATAATAGTAATACCTATATCCCTTAACTTTTCCTTCCAATTTGATGGAAGGAAAATCCGAGTATCGTAATATCTCTTGCCTTTCCAGACTGTATCTTGACCTATAAAGATTTCCTCTGTAGATTCACTATTATTGTTTTTCCAGAATACTACATTTTCATGTATTTCATCCCAAATTCCACCATCACAAAGAAAGTCATACAGAATCAACAGTTTACGATGACTAAACGGTTTATCATTTCTAACTATAGTTTTGTTTTCTGGATCATTAAAAAAATCATTACGTTTCTTTTGTAAGAACTCCTTACAGTCCATATTAGAACTTAAAAATTCCTTATAAAAATTGATAAAATGCTTACTTCTTACAATTCTCTTCCAAGAGCTTGTCTCATAATTAGTATAGTACCAAGGAGATTGTTGAACAGCAAATGACTTATTATCATAGACATAGAACAAAAGAATCTGTTTGATAGTTATAAGAGAACTTTTATCAAGCAACTTAGTAATGTTACCATATAAGGACTTGATACTTAATAGAAGATTTGACTTATCGATAATTTTTTCATCAGAAAAGAAATCATATATTGTATTTCCTCCAACACCTTTACCGTCAATAAAATAAGGTAAATCTTGCATTTTCCAGATTTCAGATTCAATTTCTTTCATTGCACTTGAATCTGATGAGTAAAGAGAAGATAGCAAAACTTCCTCTTCACTAAAGATTTTATTGTTTTTATTATCTTCTTCATTGTCGTCATTAAGCGAAATTGATTGCTTGTCAATTTCACCATTTGTTTCTATGAAACATTTTATAATGGTTTCAATAGATGTTGAGGAACGTTTATAGCATTGATATCTGATATAGTAGAAATGGAGAATCCTTATGAGTAATTCATCACTTATATTATTATGGCATAACCTAAAATATGTCATCCAAGACCAGAATATCATGGACTTATTCCTTGCTATAGAATTATTCTCATATTCTTTTCTTACTTTCAAATCTCCTCCTCGTGGATCTATAATATCCCACTTACCATCGTATTTATTTATCTCACTCCATAAAATACTAATAAATGAATCAAACCAATCGGTGTATAGTCCTTCGTAAATGGTTGACACTTTATTTTTAAATTCAGTACTGCATATATACATTAGCCCTTCAATGTATATTTTAATGGATTCTACACTGATTGTTATTCCTTTTAATGATGGGTTATTAAAATATTCCAAACCTTCAATACATGCGAGAAAATTATTAAATCCTTTATCTGCATTTGGGTTGTTGGCTTTACCCTGCTTCCTATTTCTCCAAAAGAATGTCTGCCACCTTTCCCACTCACGTCCATAATTGAAAAGTTCTGGTACTGGTAAAACCCTAGCTTTTTGCATTTCATTATCAGACAATTGCTCACCTCTTGAATTCATGGTTATGTATAATTCTTCTCCTTGTGATGTTGCCTCTGTCTTAAAATGCCAAAAATGAATATTGATTAGAAGATAATCAAAATAGAAATTGGAGGTATCTCCAAATATTTTTTTTATTGATTGCAAGGCGGTTATCATGGACATAACTGTAGGGTCATTTCTAAAATCATCCAAGAACCAATACGGAGTATTCTGCATGTCAGAAATAAAATCAAACGCCTTTTCCTTTTCATTTATAGTGTGTTGAATTAATTGCATTATAAACTTCTGTGTCAGACTACGAACTTTATAGTTAAAGCCCATTTCTGTTTCACTTTCATCAGCACGACATATCGAGATGAAATCATCTATACGGTTTTCAATTGATGCTCTGTATAGAAGCAGAAGAAATAATGTTGTTATTCTTTGTTGTCCGTCTATGAGGAATTCATCCATAATTCTTTCGCTTTCATATTTTACATACAATGGCTTATAAGAATATAAGAATCCTACGTTTATGTTTTTGTTTATATGGACATGGTGACATGACGCACACGGAGAAGCCTTCTTCTCTAAATCAATAAGGAAATTCTCAAGAACATCAGAATTATTCCCCCATACATATTCTCTTTGAATTTCTGGCACAATCAAATTATTAAGAGAAAAGAGAGTTAACAGATTCTCGTCTTTTAAATATGCATTATGTTTATTCATAAGATTGATTCAAAAAAATATTTATTTGATTAATTATATATTTTCTTCGGGCCAGTATATCTGACTTATCCCAATTAATCATCATTTTCGTATTAATACATCCTGTTTGTCTTTCAAGATAAATCTTATTGAATGCATCATATACATGAGGTCTGATAAAATATCCTTCTCTTGACTTTCTCATTATATCTATTCTTTTTTCTAAAAAGAAATCATTACCATAGCCTCTGTTGACTGATTCATGTAGTACACACATATTTCCCAATGAATTAATAGGAATAATCTTATTAATCTTATCGTTTATTCTTGATTTGATACTTTCCTTCCATTCCAGGTTGTCCCAATCGATTTCATCTTCTTTGATATTTATTTGTTCTGTATTATCTGATTTATTTATAATATCAAGATATTGATACAGAATGTCAGTTTGTTTTCGCTTGTCTTTAATTCTGTCACCTATAGGCGTTTGTGGAAAGATATGTTCAAGATCTTCCTTGTTTGCTCTAAAATACACAGCTGGAAGTTTTACATTGCTATTTGTTGAAAGAATACTGATAATGTCCAATAAAGTGGATACACTCACCAATTTATTGTCAAACCATGATTCCTTAAATGCAATTTTTTGCATCTCATCATCACTATAACTAACTTGCTTAAGTAAATCCTCAAATACATCATTTTGGGCTATTCTATTTTTTAGTTGCTGTATAAAATCCTTGCGAAGCGTCCCTTTCCATAATATGTATAAATCCCTAAATGTTAGCCTTGATGTTTCCTTTTCCTTGAAGGATTCTCCTGCAAATATAGATGTAAACAAAATCAAATGATATAATTCTCTATCGTTATACCAGTTTTCCAAAGTCCTTTGAAGTAGTTGCAATTCCTGAAGAAAGTTATCTCCTGTTGACTTCTTTTCGTAAAAATCCATATTTAACTTACCTTCACCGAATGCAAGAGCATAGAGTTTATAAAGGCTATTTATAGGATATAATACTTCATTAAAAGAGATTGACCCGGTATCTGACACTTTAGCTTCCTTTGTGAATTGTCTAAAATATATCTGTCTGTTTTTATCGGACCACCAAAGATTCATAGCATCTAAACTAAGTCCAATTTTGATACGCTTTTCATTGATCAGTACATTTTGTTTGGTTGTGTCATCTATTTCACCTACTTCTTTTTTCGCAACTCGGGTTATAATGAGAGCTCTAATTAAATCCGCCCCATCTAATGGTACTCTTTTGCCATTTAGATTCTCAAAAAGTTCTTTCTCTTCAATATTCTTGGGCAAATTTATTATCACTTTTACATGGTTTAGTATCTTATCCTTCATACTGGATAAAGCACAACTATTCAAATCAAACCAAGCCTGAACCGTTTTATAAGCATTGAATATGTAATAAATATCCTGATAGTCGTAATCTTTCCCATTTACTTGCGCTTTAACTAGTAATTCATCCCAAGTATTAATTTCTTTTATACCACTTGCTCTGAAGATAAATTCCTTTAAAAAATCTTCCGTTTCCTGCCTTACATTGTACTGTAGTTTTTCGTTTATCAGTTGAAACTCTTCAAGATAAGAAAGAATAATAGTAAGTGTTGTTAACCTTTGTTGTCCATCAACCACATTAAATGAAAAAGGATTCTCTACAAGAGTTATGTTTTGAAGGCAATAGAATAGGTCTAAATCTTCGTTCAAGTTGAAATTATGAATGTCATATAATAATTTGTCTATATCTTCCTTTTCCCATTTATATCCTCTTTGATAAGGTGGTATGGCATATTTTTTACCATGGAGATAAGAATCAAATACTTCCTTTGTTGTATATAATAGTTGACCATTCATTATTTAAAGTTTTTATATATTGTAATATTTTTATATTTCACAAAAAACCGTAGATTTTTTTTATTATTCTATCTAAGACAGACTCTTTGGAACTGCATTACAACCATATTACTAACAACCATACAAAATATTTTATCTAATGATAAAAATAAGAAGAATAGATGAATTTGTTTATCAGAATTCCTATAGTAATTCATAAAAATTCACTTTTTAAAACCTTTTATTATCATATCTTAAAAGGGCCTTCAACGAAATCGTTGATATACCGAGTATTTTAGATTTCAACTGTAAACCATTGTCAGACGTAAGCATAATTGGATTCTGTTCTTTATACTTTAATGCGGTTGATAATATCATATTGTCAGGTGAACGTTTATCAAAGTCATCTGGCAATAAAGAAGCATCTGCGAACTCGTATAAAATCTCATGCTGTGACTCATTATTAAGATTGCGTAAAGCCTTCTCCGCGTTTTGTCTTCGTTCTTCAGTTAATTTGATTTTCATCTTATCGAGTTCATCCGTCACCTTTGCAGACAAGATGATAGGATACTTTCTGTCAATCTTAGAAATAATATCTGGACAGTCTATAAAAACATTAGTATCAATGATATAATAGTTTTTCTTGGTTATACTTAATTCCTTCTTTTTCCGTTCAATTTGAGAGAGGTCAATTTTACCTACAACTTTCAACCCTATTGTGGAGGAGACCGTTGATGCTGTTTTTTCTTCATATATAGGTTGGACTATAGGGCTTGATGATTTTGAATCTTGCAAATTAGTTCTCCATACATTTGTTTTACCATCAAACTTATCACAATTATCTATAAACTGTAATACTGTAGGCGAGACAGAGTGAAATTCGTTAAGAGGCATATCTGAAATAATGAGAGTCGTACTAAGCGAACGGCTTGTTGCTACATTAAAACGTCGATCTTCTAGTGCGAAACCCGGATTCCTTCCAGGAATGTATAGAATAGCATAATCAACAGTCATACCTTGGATTCTATCTATCGTTTCGATAGTTATATCCAGTTCAAGGTCAGACGTACAGAAACGTTTCTGCAGTTCCTTTACAGAATCTCTAAAAGGTGTTATGATAGCTAAAGAACGATCAGGATAAAATTTTTCCAGTTTTTCAATCACATCTCGTATAATAGCATCTGCTTTATCTGAATAAACTCCATTGCGGACATCTAGTGTACAATGGTAAAGTACACCGCCATCTTGTGGAAATAAGACACTATTCGCTTTGGTAAAATCTAAATAGTCTTTCTTCACAGAAACAAAACGATTCCCGTAAAAGCATTTTGTAAGGGAGGCAGATCGACTCGTGAGACGGAAAGTGGTTACTATACGATAAGATTTTATCGATGTCCCCAGTGCCATAGACTTCAATCCTTCAACTTGTGTTGCCACATTCCACGAATTATATTGTGGATTGTTAAGTTTCACGATAGGTGGCAACTGCATAGGATCACCTACAATTAGGCAATCAATCCCCAACTGCTTAAACGCAACTATAGCCGTGAGAAAAGCCTGAGAAGCTTCTTCTATTACGACCAAATCGTATTTAGGCAGGCCATATAGTGCCATTTTCTTCTCACTATATACGCTTGATAGCTGGTAGTTTGTAGCACACAACAATTCTCCATTCGGCACTTGCAAATCTGAAGTAGCATTCTTAACTCCATTCACCAGTTTTCGTTCATCAACAGACAGACTCGTCTTACTAATACGCCCATCTTTAATATACTTTTGTAAAGGTTTTTGTTTGATCAACTCGATTAGTCCTTTATTGGCCATCGTAGTTACACATACAGTCTTACCCCAATCTAAATATTGGGAAATGATTGTGGCAATAGTATAACTTTTACCTGTTCCTGGAGGACCCTGTACAATACAAGAATGCTCATCCGTCAATGTCTGAATGATAGTATCCGATATTTTTGTGGGAGCTTGCTCGTCAAACGCTAATTCTTCAGGAAACCAAGATTCATAATCTATAGTTGGCTCAACATTTAACTCATCATTTGAAGAGAACATATCCATATAACTTGCAAGATTGCGGAAATAGTCAACTGGTGGAAATGGATTATGTATAATAACAGTAAGCGATTTCCCGGCTGCTACAGTTTTAGAAAATATATCGTACAACTTAAGGCTTATACCAGAACACGCCACATAGTCGTATGACGAATTATCAGAATTCATATAATACATTGGAATCATGTCGGATCCTGGTGAATGATAAGTAGGATTAGCACAAAACTCCTCCCAACGACATGACCATTCAGTTATATGATCGCCCAAAGCAGCCTTTGCTCCTTTGGCTATAATTACAATGCTTTTTTGTACTTTTAGCCGTGGCGCCATATCGCGTGGGCATTTGAGTATCACCATACCTGTTTCATGTTGGATGGAGTCAACATATGCAATTGACAATTCGCCAGTTCTAAACAGATTGCACATCTGGGACTTATTTATTTTTTGCTGTTCATTTATAGCTTCTTTTACCTGATCCGCAAAGAATGATTTATAGTTGGATAGTTTTATTCTGTCAATCATGATTAATCTCCATATTCGTTAGTATCTATATTCCCGTCTTTAGCTTCGGCCATTGCACCTACATAATGAGCAAACACAGCATCCATATTAGTATGAGACGCGACTCGGATTAGCGTATAGGCTGTGCCTTTTACATTTTCCAGTAAACCTGTATATAGAGCATTTACAACCTTTACTTTTTCCTTTCCTGTAATTTTTAATACAATATCATCCTTCTCTACTAATTGCAAGAATTTTTCAGTTGTATCTATCCACTCAAAGTTTTTACCTTTCCCATCAAGATATACGCATATTCGGTATGTTCCGTTGAGCATTTTATTCCAGACTGTAGGTCCGATATACATAACACCACGTGCGGCACTGCAGGCATGTACACAGCGACCATCCTTTAACTGATGTTCTGTTACATCTTTTGCATTTTTCACAAACTCCTCCATAGTCTCTACCGGTTCTTCATGTTGCTCATTTTTTAAATTTAGATATAGACGTAGTTGAGCAAGATAGTTAGTATCTGCAATTTGTTCCGGCTTAATATTGCATTTAGCTAACAAGTCAATTTCCTCTTGAGTTTCAGGTAAAGACTCTAATTCTAGTGGAATGCCATGGGAGCGCATACGTTCCGTCTCTTCTTTGGTAGAGTTTTGGGGATATCTGCGAGTAAAAGACTTATATGGTCTATCACCAAGATATTGAAAATCTTTATCTTCATCGTTAGAATCCATGTATTCATTACGATCCGGGTCATAATCTGATTTATTTGTATTCCTTATGTAAGAGGTTGCCTCAGAAGACTTATGATTAAAAGTAACAGGAACAAAATTCTTAGGCTCTACGTTATTAGGATGTATATCATAATTCGCAGAACCATCAAGGCTTTTGTCTTCTTCTACTTGCTCATAATCATTATGTCTATTTGCGTGTAGATTTTCTTCACCTCTTGCGGTATCACGTTCTGTATTAACAATATCTGTCTTAAGTATAATACCCGTCGGCTCACCTAAATTAGGCGTTATTAATTCATGATTTGAATCATTACTTGTTTCTATTTGTATGTCTGAAGATGGGGCAGAGCTATCATCGGTTTCAAAATCTTCATCAGTATTATCATTTTGCATCTCTGTTTCAGACTTATCCACAACATAGGAGTCTAAGTTTGAAATTATCGGTTTCAAAAGTTCTGGCTCTTCATCATTTTCTTCATACTCAGACTTTGCAATTCTAACGCCTAACTGTTTCTGTATTATATTTCTAAAGTTCTCATCTCCAGCTAAATCTTTACAATTTTCATTAGCAAAGTTTTCAAATTCATTTATGCTCTGCTTAGGGACGAATACCTGCATGAATAAATCTCTGTCCATCTCACTGCCGACTACATTCCGCAATTCATCTATAAAATCGGTAAAAACGAGCAAATCATTCCATTTTCCAACATAATAGAATATATTCTTATCGGAATCATGATAAAATTTCTTAGCTGTTTGTGAGATTTCCTTGTTATACTTATAAGTAAGGGAAATTCTAATACATCTTTGAAAAGATAACTTATCAAACTGTTCGCATAATGAGTTATAATATTCTAACCAATTATCGGGCTTTTCAATAGCTGCAACAAATAATAAGTAATTTCTAAGCTTGTTTTTAAGTTGATTATCATTTATATCAGATAGTTCCGGCGCAAAAATCATATCCTCCCACTTTATACAAGGGAGTTGCAGCATCTTACATTCCTTATAAAAATTTTCCGTAGCTTTTGAGAAATAATCATCAAGAATTATTTTAGGATGAGTTTTAAAATACTGTTCCAAATATTTTGCATCTGCTTTCTCATCTATATCCAAAGCATACAGATCACGAAGGAAACACTTTTTCAGGCTTCTATTTCTCCACCTGGATTTCTCATCCTCTCTATATTCAGTTATACGTTTATTTTTTTCAATGTCATGTTCATCGTAATCATCTGCCATCCACTTCAAAAGGAAATAACGCTTGGTTTGATCTTCTGTGAACATAAGCGCATTCATTCCATCTTCAAACGAAAGTGTCTCTTTGAATGGAAGCATATCAAGGACTTCGTATGAAATATTTGGATAGTCATCAAAAGGATAACATTTACTCCAGTCAGATACCAATTTCATGTATTCCCTAAGTTCCTTTCTGCTATAAAGATTTTCTGGATAATCCACAATTCCGCACGGAATAGGTACACACTTTTTACCATTAAATTTTCCTTCTTCAATCATCGTCTTTATTGTTCCAACAGGTGCATTCTTGTGTGGAATAAACCTTCTCCAAAAGAAATCAGCAAAAGTAAAATTGGATAGTAGATTTATATCATTATCCTCAAATCGATAATGGATATCAAATGTATCTCTAATCTTTCTTCCAAGATTTTCACAATCAAATTTCGAATAATCTGTTGCAAGATATGTAAGTTCTTTGTCTGTAATGCCATTACTCTCAAAGTCGCATAGAGGATGATACTCTTTACCTAGAGTTAGTTGTTTCTGGTCATAATACTTATTGTCTTTAGCAAGCAACTTGATTTTACGAATACTATCGATATATACTTTTCTCTCCTTGTCATCAATTTCTAAGATATCCTTAACAAATCTTAGATGAATATCATTTGAAATTTTGCCGTTATCTTGCATACTAAGATACTTCGCAATCTTTTCAAAACGCCAGTCTTCAACATTCTCCACTATGGTAGCACCTACTTCTTTTGCAATATCAAGTATCAAAGCTCTGGTTTCCGCACTATATTGCGAAATGTCACACTCGTTATCAAGTAATAAATATTTAAATGGCTCGTTTATCTTTTTCGTGCTGATAAAAAGGCAATTGCAAATTTGCTCATACTCTCCATCCCGCTTCTGTAGACGTAAAGACAATAAATCAGAAATGGAAACATTTCGTTCCTTAAAGTAATCCTTAGCTTGTGCAATCATGCTGGGAACACCTGGATCTTCTATTTCAGACAAATTAGGGATTATCTGGTCAAATACAAGTTCGGTCTGTTCTGACATAACTCCAAGATTCTCAAAGAATTTTCTCCATTCTTTTTTTGAAGCAGCAGATAAACTTTCACTATATTTAGGAATAACGAATAATGGCGAATCGTAATACTTCTTTACAATTGATTCAATATACTGTCCATCAGGCAATAAGTCATCAGACATATAAATTGAGTTTTCTGAGATTATATAATAATGTTCTTTACCTTCCGTATCAGACGCAATTATCGGTAAATCTTTCAATACGGAAATATTTCCCTGGCAATTTATCTTAATCCAACGCCAGAAATCTATATTGGACTCGACATCAAACAAGTTATTCACAAGATCGCCCAAGTTATCTGGTATAATTTCATTGAAAAAAATGCGATTCTCGAATTTTCTTACACCAAATAACCTACGAAAGACTGATACCAATTCTTCTTTTTCTCCTTCACTTTTACCAACAAAATAACTATCTGACAATGAATAAATCCAATTATCCGACAACCACTTTTTTTGTATAATCTCCTCATACTTATCTGAATAGATAAAAGAATTCTTGTCTGCTGGTCCGACCAAAGAATTGCCATTTCTATCAATAACAATTACATCGAATGCAGTGAGCTCTCCATCCTTAAATTCATTAGCATTAATTCTAACGAAGTCAATAAATGGCGCAGCCGTCTTAATGTCATCAAGAGACTCGTTAATTTTGGACAAATTATCATTTTCTTTTATAATGGAATTTATGATTTCTTTATCAGAATACTCAAGCACGTGAAATCTATTCTTTATATATTCCAAACACTTTTCCTTGTTTTTGTCATAGTAATCCTTTGAGATAAAATCCATCCATGCATCATCAATCCATTCCTCTTTCTTAACTTCATAACCACGATTAGATTCAAAAAATACTAGACGATTAAAATCACTCACAATTTCATCATTTACATTGTAAAATGGAAGATCTAACATCCCTTTGCAATCTATCTGGTTAGTAGCAAGGAATTGGATAAAAGATACTGAATTGTCCTTATTCCTCAATAATGACTTCATATCATTGTTTGCAAGAATATCTGACACAAATTTATCTGCATCAAAAACCAAGAACTCGTTTTTTATTGTTTCATTCCAGTTCGCATTCTCCTTAAAGTATTCTCTTGTAGCATATGATAAATGAGGAAGGTAGTCATTTGCGAAGCATGAGAGATTTTCCAACTGCTCATCGATGTTATAATACATTGAGGATGCTGAATACAAATATCCATTTTCGCCAATGAATATTTCTTTCTTTTGTTTGATAAAGTCAGACAAATACTTATGATCTAACAAAAAAGTCAAGAATCGATTGTTGTTTTCTTGAATTTGAAGCCATTCAATAAAATCTGACTTTGAGCACATTTCAAGTAATTGTTCCTCGCCAAAGACCATGTCACTTGCGTGATATTTTTCTATGAAAACAGAGAAAAATGGCTTATCCCTAAGATCAGGATGAGGGAAATATTCATCATTATTAGTAGTCCAATTAGCACCATTGGCAAATGTCAATAGTTCTTCATCAGACATAATGTCTGATGAAGATATGCCCGTGGTATCATATATAATTTTTGCTGTCAAAGAGTACGGTGCATCATTCCCTTTGATTGGAACAAACTTTCTTTGTAGAATATGCTTCTCAAATTCTTGTTGAAACTCATCAATAAAAGAGTCATAGGAGGAGTGCCTCTTTTTGCATTCATCAAAATCCGGAATAAGAGAAAAAACAGAATCAAGTTCGTATTCATTACTTTCCATTAGCTGCTGTAACCAAAAGAAGAATTTTTCACCTGCAATTTTTGCAAATAAAAGATTAAACTTAACGTCAGTCTTTAATTGGTTTCGATCACCCGATGGCACCATATCAGTATTCATCAAAAATGGAAATCCAAACTTAGCCTTGGTTGGCAAATAGCAATATATTGTTGCTTTTTCAACTGGCTCTATAATATTACCTCTCTTTTTTGCCGCAAAAGAAACATAAGTATCTGTGAATGTTTTATATTTTGGCGGTATCCTCCTTTCTGGATGTTCATTGCACTCTTTTATAATGATGAATCTTTCTGTTTCTTCATCTAGTTCATGTTTAAAAGCATCTGAAACTATCCAATTAGCTAATTCTCCTTTAGTACAAATTATTGGCTCTTCTCCCGGAAAGAAGACCTTTACGGATTTAATATTGGGTATAAAAACGATATCACGGATGTCCTTAAATATATCTCTTAGCACATATTCATGACTCTTTTCAGATTCTTGATTTTTATCCATTCCATACAAATAGTCCAATTTCCTTGGTAGCATGACTATCTGTACATTAAATTTACTCAAACCTTCTTCAATTAGATTTGGAATTGTACTGTCAAATTCCTCTAACTCAGATACAGTTGTCCATATAGGCATAATTTGAAAGGGCCGTCCATCTTTCTCTTGGTTCTTATCAAAGCGGAACGTAAAATCTCCTGTTTTAATATAAACCCAGTCATGAGCATGAAATACAGTTTTGAATCCAATTCCTTTATAGCCTATTGCATTTTTGTTTTTTATTTTGCTACCACTGCCGATACTGCATATTCCGGCTACATCACGTGGGGTAAATTGTGCTCCTGAATGCCTACAAATTAAATATTTATCAGTTAATCGGAACTCTACTTCCACAGGGACGACTTTATCATTTTTGTCTTTTATGGGATAATCATTTGCATTTTGTAACAACTCATAGATAAATGTTCCATCACTACTTGCCATTAACTCTGAGCTAATTGTTTCCATTGCACTATTCATGGCAGTACCATGAGCTCTGTCATCCCATAGCTTGTGTAGATTATTTATCAAATCCATGGGATCTATTCGCTTAGCTGGTTTTGATCTATCTACATCTATAACATACCCCCTTTCATTATTTGCAAGTGAAACTTTCCAATTAAAACGATAATATCGGTTGGGTTTTAGAGTATATAATGGACCATTGAGTGAAATTACAATTTCTCGTTCAGTGTCATTTTCACTTATAGCAGGATATTTATGTTCATGGAATAAATTATCTCGAACATCAGATATTTTGTATTGCCCTTCTTTGTTGATTTCATAAAAACCAACAATCTCCGGCCATCCAATCTCTGCATCTTTAATTAGCTTCTTATAGTAAGTTCCTACCTCTGGCAAAGAATATAATTCCTCAATCGAGTTCAACTTAGAATTTGAGAATGAACGCCTCGTTAATGATTTCTGTTGATTATTAAATGTTATTACATTATCGTTATTTAATCGTCTAATGTATACAACAGGTAAGGTTCCAGACTTATCCACCTCAATTTCAAATATATGTAAATCATCAATAAACTTTGCTAGTTTTTCATAGCCATATTTTTTATAGCTTATATTTGCTTTCTTCAGCGGCGAGCCCATATTAGCCAAATTGACCCACCCATCTCCTTTATCTTGCAAAGTTTCTTGTGGCAATGACTTATAAATTGCCATGATTTCTTCTATTATAGATTTTTCAATCATAAAATTATACTTGAATAAGTTACAAGATAGTCATCATAATTTTCTGATTGTCTGTAGGGACAAGTAGCTCACGAATATCAACTTCAAGTATCTTTGCAATTTCTACTAAAGTTTCAAGAGTGGGCTGGGTTGTATTAGTACACCATTTGCTTACTGTAGCCTGATCTTTACCAATTTGGTCAGCAAGCCACTTATTCGTTTTCTTCTTCTCTACAAGAACTACCTTAATACGATTTATGTCTGCCATAGTTATTTCTTTTTGTATTACAAAAATAGCCAATTCATCTCAAAAGACTTTCATATTACATAATTATATTTCTATATAGACATATACTTTTGCGATATATGCAATATTTTAATCCTAAAAATACACCAATTTCTTCAAGAGTTATCAATAACAGCAGAATTTCTCTCTACCTATACTATTATCCGGCAATTTATAATCAGGATAGAATAAAAATGAATCTCCGGGAATATCTTGGTATTGATTCTATACCCGTCCCCAAAATGAAATTGAACGTGATTTCAACAATGGGGATATAGAGTAAGGCTGAAGCCGTATGTTGTATCAGAGTACAAGCAATCGTTAACGAAAAATTCGGGGTTCTTGACAAGCACAAAATGAAAGCTGATTTTCTTACCTATTTTCGTGAGAAAGCAAAACTGAAGTATCGTATCACAAATGGGACTGCGTTTACTTGCATTTTGAGACGTTTGTATCTGCTACTACACTTTCGGCGTTGTAACAGCAGAGCTTTGCCAGAAGTTTAGACATTATCGACTGAATTGTAAACAGATCCGTTACTCTAACATTAACATTTCGAGGAATTCAGCAGTTGGTTATTTTTCGATTTTCCGTGCATTGCTGAAAATAGTTTATCAAGAGAAGATGTTATGTGAGAATCTTAATGACTTATAGACAAGGTTGAATGGGAAAAGTCAAAAAGCAGTATCTTATATTATCGGAAGACAAGACACTAGTTACACTATGTAAGATTACTGTATTGAAACAAACTCATTATTTTCTGTATGACAAATCTCTGCATCAGTAATATTTTACAGCTTACATGGGATAATATTGAAGTTGATCTACATTAGAACTTGTTGCAAGAAAACAGAAACGGAAGCTACCCACCCCTATCAGTAAACGAGGCTTTGGAAATATGTTTGGCTCCAGCTGCGTGTTTAAAGGACTGATTAGAGCTATGATTAATCCACCTCACAAGCAATAGATTTCGAAAGTTGGAATCAGAAAATACATAAATTCGTATAGACACTCGTATGTGGTCATCCAAATCTCTTTAAGTACATACATTTACACAGTATCGAAGAAGCTAACGCACAAGAATGTCACCACCACTCAAATCTATGCTGATTTGGTAAATTCTAAGAAGCGAGAGACGGCGAATATAATTTCGCTGAAATAGTATAAAGTCCTGTAACGAAAGAAGAGTCCGACATGGGGTTAAAACCTAGTCGGACTCTTCTTTTTTATTCTATTGTGGCATAGATGGCATAGAAATAAGTACCATATCGAGGACAAATGCTGCCACTTTATTGGATTTATAACATGGTATCTATGAAATGACATATATTTGTACACAAACGATTAGCAAATATCATTATGAATCAGAAAAGTATAGAACATATAGCACTATATTCCCTTGTATTGGTAGGTACTCTTATTATTGGCGTTTTAGCTCGGCAGTTTGTTTTATCCAAAGGTGTTGACGATTTCAGTAGTAGTGTTGCATTTTTTGCAACAGTAATTGTCTTGATGGCGATCTATGCCAGTTTACAGACAACTTTCAATCTGTTTCTGCTGCCATGCATAGAAGCTTTTCTATTGCGTTTCTCTACTTTCCAATCGATGAAAAATCACAATGATACCGTTTCTGTTCCGGAAACCCCTACAATCAAAGATTCAAACCAAGTTACGCCTGATGTCATTGAGTCTGCTCCTACCGCTGAAGAAACAATCTCTAAACCTTCAGAATATGAAGTTATGCGAACCAATTTTATCGCAAAAAAGAATCGTGCTATTCAAACCAAATTGGAAAAGGTCATTAGCTATACGAAGCAAACAATGGTCGCCTATATGAGTGAAGAAGATCTCAACCGTTTATGCGCATACATCGTAGAATATAGTTCAGGCGATACCTTGCAAAAGATATCGCCTGTAAAGGTTGACTCACAACTTAAAAGCGTTGATATAATGCACTTTGGATGGAATATTGGTAAAGCGTTCAGCAAAAAGCGTATTCATACAGCCACATTCATTAAGAATGTCTTTGACCACACTCTCCGCGATTTGGAAATCTCAACTATTGAGCGTAAAATGTCTCACACAGAATCAGTATGCAAAATTAAATTAGATATGAATATAGCAAAGTAAATATAACACATTATATACTTTTTACTACATCCCCGTTTTTATCAGTCCTATTAATGTTGTTGCTACTAAGTTCTTGCAAATAAGATAACATATATTTTTCAGGATGACCATAACTATTTCCTGCTCCAACAGAGATTACAACATCTGTTGTAGGTTGCGAATAACTACGAGCTTTCTTCCCATAATCACCTCCATGATGTGGAGCAACTAATATATGTCCGTCTATAGTATTGGAATTAAACTCCTTTTCTTGATCATAAACATATTTAGCTTGTATCAATTTTATATCACCTGTAAAATTTGCACTTTTTATATTACCTGAAACAAACATACATAACCCAGCATAATTAATATTTCTACTTTTTTCCCCTTTATAGAAAGCAATATTGCCAATTCTATTCCATAAATGCATTGTTATTCCATTAGTTCGATCAGCAGGTCTAATACAATATACATTATCTTTTCCCAAGGCCTTAAGAATATTATTATAAATTTTGAGAGATGTTATAGTCTTCATCATATCTATACAAATACATTTACTAAAACAATCTCTTATTGTTTGAATATCAACGTATAACATACATTGAATATGGTCTATATCCCAATGAGATAATACTAATATTGGTTTATCTCGTTTATAATCGTCAACACGTTCATAAAACAGCTTTTTTACATCATCGATTTTAGAATGTAGCTCTGCTCCTATGTCATAAACATATTTTACAATATTATTATCTAGTAACTCATTCCAATTTGCTTGTCCAACATCTCTAACACATAATTTTAAATTATAATTATGTAATTCTTCTATTGTGAATTGACCATTTATTTTATTACGAAAAAGTTCTTGTGGATCCAAAACAGTATGTTTTTGTAAAATCTCTTCAGTGTCAACTCCAGGATATTGCATATTGTTTAAATTATAGGAACGCTTTATAAATAAAGATTCCGTATTTTCAACAAAATCAAATCTATTAAGCAAATCAATATTTAATTTATAATAACATCCTGTCAATAATCTCTTATTTGTTTTTAATGATAGGAGTTCAATATAGGTTGGACCAATTTTATTAAAAATCTGATTATTAGGATTAGATTGTACAAAATGATTTAGATCTTTAATTTGACGAAAATCTATATAGACATCAAAAACATTATTACCAACCTTTTTTAAACATTCAAGATATACAATACATTCAATTGTATTACCACTAATTGAAAAATGTGTATGTCTAATCATAACATCTTTATATTTAAATTCTTAGCAAATGGGAAAATAATAGTTTTATTTGAATTATCCAATAAATATCATAATTTATTTATTACTCAGTTATATTCTGGTGATGTTTCCCACCATCAAAACACCAATTTCCTTTGCCA
>ULTX01036217.1_pt1 | contig 17339 bp, 12 predicted proteins | sample 1958041 | NCBI WGS metagenome assembly ULTX01 (sample SAMEA4835747, study PRJEB28245) | human gut metagenome | biome: gut microbiome; material: fecal sample | place: Denmark | collected 2008
CCGCCCGGGAGTGCCAAGGAGTACCGTTGGGCGACAATAATGGGCGTAAGTGTCGCCCGGTAGTGCCAAGGAGTACCGTTGGGCAACGATAATGGGCGTAAGTGTCGCCCGGAAGTGCCGATGAACATCGTTGGGCGACGATAATAGGCTTAAATGTCGCCGGAGAGTGCGGCTTTAGGAACTAAAGTGGGGATAATGTCAATGATTGACTTGTCGGAAGATAGTAAACTTTTTGGAAGATAATAACTTAATGGTGATAACATAGGAATAATGAAAAGTAATATAGAGGAATTAGCGGGAACGGTGGTAAATAAAGCTGCTGGGGAAATGGAAGCAACAGCGGCTGTAGAAACATCAGAATCATCAGAGCCAGCAGTAGATACAACAGCAACAACTGCAGCAACAACAACAACTTCAGCGGCAGCAACTGCAACCGCAGCAGCGACAACCGCAGCGGCGACGGCAGCAACAGCGACAACGGCAACAGCAGCGGCGACGGCAGCAACTGCAACCGCAGCAGCGACAACCGCAGCAACGGCAACAGCAGCGGCGACGGCAGCAACTGCAACCGCAACAGCAGCAACATCAGCAGCGGCAACATTAGCAACGGTAACGGCAACAGATTATTACTCAGATGGTAAGCACTATAACTCGTTTGTGGGGTACTATCGTCGGAGGTATGGCGAGAGGGTGCAGAAGCTGGTGCTTGACGCGGGGTTCTCTTGCCCTAACAGGAACGGAACGGTCGGTTGGGGAGGGTGCTCCTACTGTGACAACGCGGCTTTTCATCCGGGGTATAGCACTCCGGGGAAGGCGCTGCTGGCTCAGATCGAAGAGGGGATAGAGTTCCAGAGAGTCCGGTATCCACGGGTCAGGCATTATTTGGGATATTTTCAGGCATATTCAAACACCTATGGGACTCTGGAGCGGCTTCAGAGGGCTTATGAGGAGGTGCTTAGCCATCCGGAGGTGGTGGGGATCGTGATTGGGACGCGGCCGGATTGTGTGGATGAGGAGAAGCTGGACTACCTTAGCGGACTTGCGGGCGGACGCGTGCTTAAGGGGTGGCGCAGGACTTTTGGCGGAAGTGGCATAGATGGCGGGTGGGCCAATGAAAGAAGCGCTGATAGCGGAAGTGGAGCCAATGGCTGGCGGGCCGATGACAGAAGTACTAATGACAGAAGTACTAATGACAGAAGTACCAATAGCATAAGTACCAACAGCATAAGTGCCAACGGCGGAAGCATCGATGACAGAAGTACCAACAACGGAAGCGCCGACGGCGGGCTGCCGGAGGGGAAGACCATCGACGCGCCGATCGTTGTCGTGGAATATGGCATCGAGTCCTGCTACGACGCCACGCTTCGGAGGATCAACCGCGGCCACGACTTCGAGTGCGCGCGAAGGGCGGTGGAAATGACTGCGGAAAGGGGACTCGACACGGGGGCGCACTTCATCCTCGGGCTCCCGGGCGAGACCAGGGAAATGCTTCTGGACCAGTGCGATGCCATCTCATCGCTGCCGCTCCGTTCCGTCAAGTTCCACCAACTTCAGATCGTCAAAGGCACGGCGATGGAAAAGGAATATGCCGCCGATCCGTCGGCGTTCTACCGGCCTGGGCTTGATGAATATCTCGACTTCGTGATCGACATCCTCGAACGTTTGAGACCCGACCTCTACATCGAGCGGGTGGCCGGAGAAGTGCCGCCAAGGTTCGTGAACGACACTCCTTGGGGGCTTGTCCGCAACTTTGAGATCCTCCGCATGCTGGACAGGCGCATGGAGGAGCGCGGCGCGCGGCAGGGCCGGCTGTTTCCGAAATAAGTAGACATTTAAAAAAAAAAAGATCACTAAGGCCCGCCGGCGACGGAGGAATATTCATTGTCGATGAAGGAATATGTCCCCTTGCGGCGATGAGAGATACTCATGGATGATGAAGGAATATGTCCCCTTGCGGCGGTGAAAGATATTCATGGATGATGAAGGAATATGTCCCCTTGGGACGGTGAAAGATATTCATTGGGATGAAAGAATATTTCCCCTTATGACGATGAGAGATATCCCTTCGGCGGGCGAAGGGAAGCGGGGCTACTTACGGGCTACTTACGGGCTACTTATTTTTTAACGCTTACTAACAGCAACTATTGCGTGAAAATTCTTATATTTGTCAAATTTATTTGATTACAATGGCGAAGTTTGTAAACCGAGAGATTCCTGAAGGCCTCACCTTCGATGATGTTTTACTGGTTCCGGCACATTCCGATGTACTTCCACGTGACGTTGATGTCACAACAAATTTCACGACAGACATTAGGCTCCACACTCCGATCGTGTCCGCGGCGATGGACACCGTCACGGAGGCCGATCTTGCCATCGCTATGGCAAGGGCTGGCGGTATCGGCGTGATCCACAAGAACATGCCGATCGAGAAGCAGTGCGAACAGGTCAGGCATGTGAAAAGGGCGGAGAACGGCATGATCTATGACCCTGTCACCATCAGCCCGGACGCGACTGTCGGCAATGCGCTGGCCATGATGAAGAAGCATCACATCGGCGGCATTCCGGTTGTTGACGGCAACGGCTTCCTTATCGGCATCGTCACGAACCGTGACCTCAGATTCCAGGAGGACATGCAGCTGCCTATCTCCCAGGTGATGACACGGGAGAATCTCGTGACCGCGCCTAAGGGCATAACCTTGGCGGAGGCCACGAGGATCCTTCAGCACAGCAAGGTCGAGAAACTTCCTGTTGTGGACGGCGACGGCAAGCTTGTCGGGCTGATCACCTACAAGGATCTGATGAAGATCAAGGACAACCCTATCGCGTCAAAGGACAGCAAGGGCCGTCTCCTGGTGGCCGCTGCCGCCGGCATCAAGTCCGACACGATCGAGAGAATCGGCATGCTCATTGACGCGGGCGCGGACGCTGTTGTCCTGGACACCGCACACGGCCATTCCGAGGGCGTTCTGCAGATGATCCGCAAGGCCTGCGACACCTACAAGGATTTCCAGATCATCGCCGGCAATGTCGCCACAGGAGCCGGCGCCAAGGCTCTTGCCGAAGCCGGAGTCAAGGCTGTCAAAGTCGGTATCGGCCCCGGCTCGATCTGCACGACCAGAATCATCGCCGGCATCGGCGTCCCTCAGCTGACGGCTGTCATGGAGGCCTCCTATGCCCTTAAGGGTACGGGAGTTCCTGTCATAGCCGACGGCGGCATAAGATATTCGGGAGACATCGTGAAGGCTCTTGCCGCAGGCGCCGGCACCATCATGGCAGGCTCCCTGCTTGCCGGAACGGAGGAGTCTCCGGGAGAGACCATCATCATGAACGGAAGGCGCTTCAAGTCCTATCGCGGCATGGGATCGCTTGAGGCTATGGAGCAGGGTTCCAAGGACAGGTATTTCCAGGACATGGAGGCAGACATCAAGAAGCTCGTTCCGGAAGGAATCGTGGCTCAGGTGCCTTACAAGGGAACCGTCTCCGAGGTCGTGTACCAACTTGTCGGCGGACTCCGCGCCGGTATGGGGTACTGCGGCGCCCACACGATCGCCGATCTGCGTGACGCCCAGTTTGTGCGCATCACCAACGCGGGATTCCTTGAGAGCCATCCGCACGATGTGACCATCACGAAGGAAGCCCCTAATTATTCAAGATAATCGTCAGATAGCCAGATGTTTCCAAAAAGGTTGCAAATAGTCCTGCTGGGTGTGCTGCTGGCTCTCCTGCCTTCATGCAAGGCCATCTCCTCGCTTATTCACGACGGGGAGGTGGTCGCGAAGCTTGGGGATCACAAGCTGTACCGCTCGGAACTTGATGATGTGATACCAAAGGGCACGTCGCCGGAGGACAGTGTCAATCTGGCCAACCTCTACATCAATTCATGGGTCAGGGACAAGGCCTTCATGGACATCGCGCAGCAACGTCTGTCCAAGGAGGAGAAGGATGTCTCGAAAGAGCTTGAGGCCTACCGCCAGTCGCTTCTCCGCTATCGTTACGAGCAGCGCTACGTCAATGAGAGGCTTGACACGACCGTCTCCGAGAAGCAGATAACGGACTATTACGACTCTCATAAGGAAACCTTCAAACTTGAGCGTCCGATTCTCAAGGCCCGTTTCCTGAACATTGACAAGGATTCTCCTAATCTGGCCAAGATCAAGAAGTTGATGTCTTCGGACAAGGTCGAGGACGTGGTCGCGGCGGACAGCGTGGCGTTCAACTCCGCCCGCCGCTACCACGACTATTCCGGGGAATGGATCGATGCGATCAAGTTGGCGGCGGAATTCGGAGTGGACTATGTACAGATGCTTTCCCAGCGTTCCGGACAGTTCATCCAGATCCCGGACGGGGAGGACAAAGTCTCTGTGGCTTTTATAGTTGACTATGTCAAGGCCGGCGAGATCGCTCCGGTCGAGTACTGCGAGGACAGGATCAGGGACATCATCATAAGTGGAAGAAAGCACGAGCTCCTTACCGGTTTGGAACGGGACTTGATAGAAGATGCCAAGCTTAGGGAGAATTTTGTAATATATTAGAGATGATAAAGAAAGTAGCAATCACCATCTTCGCCCTCGCGTCAGTTTGCGCGATGGCTTCGGCTCAGAAATACAAGTACGTTGACAAGACGATCGCGGTTGTCGGCAACGAGGCTGTCTTGATCTCGGACATCGAGGGTGCCGTCAAGGACAGAAGCGCCCAGGGACTGTCCTCCGACAGGAATGTCCGCTGCGAGGTGCTGGAGTCCATCCTTGAATCCAAGATATTCCTGATGCAGGCAAGGATCGACTCTCTGACGGTCAATCAGGACATGGTCGAGGGAAGCCTTTCCCAGCAGGCTGACAGAATGCTGACCTACCTTGGAGGGGAAGATAAGGTTGAGGAATATTTCGGGAAGCCTCTCTACCGCCTCCGCCAGGAATGGCGCAAGCAGTACGAGGACATGAGCCTCACCCAGCAGGCGCAGCAGGAAATCATGAGGAAGATTCCGGAGATGACCCCTTACGATGTCAAGGAATATCTTGACACGGTCGACGCGAAGAACCTTCCGATTGTCCCGATCAAGTACCAGCTCAGCCAGATCTGCATCTATCCTGACCGTGAGGCGGCCAACATGGCTGTGCGCGAGAAGCTTCTGGATCTGCGCGAGAGGATCATCAACGGAGAGAAATTCTCCACTTTGGCACGAATATATTCGGAAGACCCTGGCAGCGCCCGTAAGGGAGGTGAGCTTGGAATGGCCTCAAAGTCAATCTTCTGGCCAGTGTTCTCTGATGCGGCGATGGCTCTCAAGCCGGGTGTCATCTCGCAGATTGTCGAGACGCCGGACGGCTTCCACATCATAGAGGTCATCGAGAAGAAGGGGGACATGTTCAATGCCCGCCACATCCTGATGAAGCCTAAGTACACCGACGAGGACAGGGAAAAGGCGTTCAAGACGCTGGACAGCCTTCGTACCGAGATCAACAACAACGCCGTCACATTCCAGATGGCGGCCAACTTCTACTCACAGGATCCGGCCACCAAGACTAACGGCGGTCAGATGTCGGATCCGAACACCGGCTCGGCCTATTTCGAGATTGACCAGCTTAAGCCTGAGGACTACATGGCCATCAAGGATCTGAAGGAGGGCGAGATCTCGGAACCTGTTGAGTCTACGGACAATGACGGTCGCCAGGATCAGGTCAAGGACTATGTGGTCGGCAAGACCATCTACAAGATCATCAAGGTTGACCGTATCATCCCTGCCCACACTGCGTCCTTCGACGAGGATTTCAGCCAGATCCAGGAACAGGTGCGCCTTGACAAGCAGATGAGGGCGATCGACGACTTCCTCGCCGAGAAGATCAAGGAGACCCACATCATCATCGATCCGATGTTCAGGGACTGTGAGTTCCGCCGTTCAGGCTGGGCATCAAAGTTCGCGGAAGACTGATGCTACCGAGACGCCTGGCATATTCATTACTCCTTTTGCTGCTCACGTTCAGCCTTTCCGCCCAGACCACGGAGCGGAAGGACAGTCTTGTGCGGCTGCTCGGCTGTGATGAGTTGCAGCAGGTTGATGAATATGGCGTCCAGTACCGCAAGGCCTTGGGGCACGCGCGTTTTGAGCACAACTCGACCCTGCTGGTCTGTGACACCGCCTTGTGGAACGTCAACACGAATGTGATCAACGCCTTCGGCAATGTCCAGATCATCCAGAACAGCACGGTGCTCAGCAGCGAGAGTCTGGATTACCTGATCGACCAGAACCTCGCGCAGTTCCGAGGCTCTTTGGTGCAGCTTCGGGACAAGGACGGCAACACGCTCAGGACAAGGGATCTGGACTACAACACGAAGGACAGTGTCGCGGTTTTCCGTGGCGGAGGAGCCTTGCGTGACAAGGACGGCCAGGTCATCGAGAGTGTCGAAGGGTCTTATTTCTCCAAGCTCAGCACGTTCACGTTCACGAACAATGTCAACATGTACACGGACTCGATGTTCGTGAAGACGGATTTTCTCAGCTACGACACCGAAGCCAACCGTGCCACGTTCGGCACCGGCACCAATGCCTGGAAGGACGACAACATGCTCTCTTCCAAGGCTGGCCTCTATGAGAGAAACATTGATAAATTCACCTTCACCACCGACGTCCATCTTTTGACCGAGGGTCAGGAGGCCTGGGCCGACACGCTGGTCTACTACCGCGCCCGTAATGAAGTGGAGATGTTCGGTCATGCCGAGTTGTTGGACACGAGCCGCAATGTGGCCGCTGTCGCAGGCTACATGCAGTACATCGATTCCTTGTCCTATGTCAAGATGACCAGGGATCCGGCCGTCATCATGATCAGCGAGCAGGACGGAAAGAAGGACACCGTCTATGTCGGAGCTGACACATTGATCCTTCGTTCGATACCGAAATGCGATGTGGATTCTGTCGAGTTTGTCAGGTCAGAGGCCCGATTGAAGGAGTTGAATGTTGATCCTATCACGGAGTACCGTCGCAAGGCTGCCGAGGCTGCCAAAGCCGCTGCCGAGGAGGCCCGGAAGAAGATGGAGGAGGAAGACCCGAACGCGAGGGGATCCTTTGACAAGGGAGCCGCCGCGCTGACCGAAAGCAGAAAACCGATCCTTCCCGCCCCGTGGGATGATGATGTCATTGAATATGAACCGCCTCGCTGGTGCTGGACACCGCCGGCCACGGAGTCATGTTCTTTGCCGGTCGCCGGGCTTGTCAAAACTCCCGCCCGCCCGCTCGCTCAGAACCCCGACACTTTGAAGTCGGCAAGTCTCAAGCCTCAGTCCGACACCCTTCGCACCCGGTCCAATACCCTTCGCACCCCGGCAGACACCCTTCGCACCTCTGCCGACACCCTGAGACCTCAGTTGGACACAACGGCGTTCCAAGCTGACAGTCTTGGCTTCGCAAAAGATTCGCTGGCCATGGCGGACTCCCTTTCCATTGCCGCGAAAGACTCGCTTGACCTGACTCCGAAAGACTCCACAAAGATCAATTTCATCTACGGAATCAATAACGTCAAGGTCTTCAGAACCGACATGCAGGTCGCGTGTGACTCCCTGGCCTACACCGACCTTGACTCGTTGATACGTCTCTACAGGAAACCGTATGTCTGGAATGAAACCAAGAGGCAGTACACGGCGGACAGCATAACAGTGATTGTCAAGAACCAGTCCATCGAGCGCGCGAGCCTGATGTCAAACGCCTTCATCATCGTCCAGGAGGACTCCCTCTCGTTCGATCAGATCAGGGCGACGGAAATGATGGCCTATTTCGACAGCACAGGAACACTCCGGCGTTTCGACGCGATGGGCGGGGCGTCCGGTGTCTTCTTCATAGAGGAGAACAATTCGCTTGCGACGGTCAACAAGTTCGAGTCGAAGATGATGACGGCCATTTTGAAGGAAGGGAACATTCAGGATCTCAACTATTTCGACGCTGTCAAGAGCGATGCCTATCCTGTCGTCCAGCTAAAGAAGGACGAGAGGATTCTTAAGGGTTTCGACTGGCAGCCTGAAAAGCGTCCCAAAGGTCCGGAGGACATCACCGAGTACAAGCCGCGAGAGTCTCAAAGATCTGTCTACGAGCAGATTCCACGTGCGAAATTCGCCGAGACCGACATTTATTTCCCTGGCTATATGAGCAGCGTCTATAAGATGCTTGCGACCCAGGATTCTCTGAAGCGCGTCCGTAAGGCGGAGAGGAAGCGGCTGGAGGAGTTGCGTAAGGCCGAGGAGGCTCGTGTGGCGGATAGTCTGCGGGTGGCAGCCGACAGTCTTGCGCTCCGGGACAGCCTTGCCAGAAAGGACAGCCTCGCGTTTAAAGACAGCCTTGCGTTGAGGGATTCCTTGGCCGCGCGTAAGGACAGCATAGCGTTGAAAGATACCCTTGCGGTTTCCGCGGACAGTGCATCTGTAAAGAATCCGTTGGATCCGGCAGCGGCGAGGAAGGCTGCGAAAGAGGAAAGCCGCAGGAAGCGTGCGGAGGCGCGTGAGGCAAGATGGGCTGAGCTTGACGCCCGTGATGAGGCCAAGGCCAAAGTCAAGGAAGAGAAAGCCTTGAAAAGGAAACGTAAGAAGACCCTCAAGACGCTGAAAGCAATGGAGAAGCGGCGTGCCAAGGAAGATCGGATGCTGGAACGCTATCGTCTCCGCTTCGAGAAGCAGAAAGCCAGAAAAGAAGCCCGGGCCGCCAAACGCTCCGTCCGCTGATGCCCCGCTCAGGCTCTGCAACCGAGGTTGTGTGCAGGCCGGGGTATTGGTTGTGATAAATCCAAGGCGCGAGCGTATCGGCTGAGGGACAAAAAAGAGGGTGACATTGGTCACCCTCTTCTTTATCTTTTTGATGTGTAATTTCTAGAGCAACTTCTTGCGGAGCGCGTCGATCATGTCTACGGTCATGGTCTCCAGGTCGTAGGCGGGAGACCAGCCCCATTCCTCGCGGGCGCAGGAGTCGTCCATCTTGTCCGGCCATGAGTCGGCGATCGCCTGACGGACAGGATCGACCTCATAGCGCATCCTGAATCCAGGGATGTGTTCCTCGATCTTCTTGCGCAGGATCTCAGGATCGAAGCTCATTGACGCTATGTTGAATGAGTTGCGGTGTTTCAGCTTGGACGGGTCGGCGTTCATGATGTCCACGGCGGCCTTCAGGGCGTCAGGCATGTACATCATGTCCATGAATGTCCCGGCGGCGATAGGACAGACAAACTCCTCACCCTTCACGGCGGCGTAGTAGATCTCCACGGCGTAGTCGGTCGTGCCTCCCCCAGGCAGGGTGACATTGGAGATCAATCCCGGGAACCTCACCGAACGGGTGTCCACGCCATACTTCGTGTGGTAGTAGTCGCTGAGCAGCTCGGTGGCCACCTTGGTCACGCCGTACATTGAGCGCGGCCTCTGGATCGTGTCCTGAGGCGTGTCCTGGTGCGGGGTCTCCGGACCGAACGAGCCGATGGACGACGGAGTGAACACGGCGACATTGTTCTCGCGGGCGATCTCAAGAATATTCATGAGACCGTCAATCTGGATGTGCCATGCCAGTTGCGGCTTCTTCTCCGCCACGGCGGAGAGCAGGGCTGCCAGATTGTAGATCGTGTCGATGTTGTACTTCTTCACGATTCCGAGAAGCTGCTCGCCGTTGCATACATCCGCCTCGGCGGCAGGGCCGCTTTCGAGCAGAATACCCTTAGGCTCAGCGCCTTTAATGTAACCGGCAACAACGTTGCCCTCAGGACACATCTTCCTGATTTTCATTGTCAGCTCGGAGCCTATCTGGCCGGTCGAGCCTATCACAAGTACGTTTTTCATTGCAGATGGCTTGTTTTATGCTTACTTAGCTTTTGCAAATTTACATTATTTTCCAATAAGTGTTCTTATTAATGCGAAAATATAAACTAATTTCACGAAAATTGATATATTTGTCATGGCGAAAACGAAACGTTTTAAAAAATCATAAGGTATGTACGGAAAATTCAAGGATCATCTGACAGCGGAACTCGCCTCCATCAAGGAAGCCGGGCTCTACAAGAACGAGAGGAACATCGCTTCTGCCCAGTCTGCGGAGATCACTCTCCAGGACGGCAGCAAAGCCCTTAACTTCTGTGCCAACAACTATCTGGGACTGGCTGATTCTCCAAGGCTCATCGAGGCCGCCAAGAAGGCAATGGACGAAAGAGGCTTCGGAATGTCCTCAGTACGTTTCATCTGCGGAACCCAGGATCTCCACAAGGAGCTGGAGGCGGCGATTTCCCATTTCTTCCACACCGAGGACACCATCCTCTACGCCTCGTGCTTCGATGCCAACGGCGGTGTGTTCGAGCCTCTTCTCACGGCAGAGGACGCTATCATCTCCGACTCTCTGAACCACGCTTCGATCATCGACGGCGTGCGTCTGTGCAAGGCTGTCCGCTACCGCTACGCCAACGCGGACATGGCCGACCTTGAGCGCTGCCTCCAGGAGGCCCAGGCCCAGAGGTTCCGTATCATCTGCACGGACGGAGTCTTCTCGATGGACGGCAACGTGGCTCCGATGGACAGGATCTGCGAGCTGGCCGAGAAATATGACGCGCTCGTGATGGTTGACGAAAGCCACTCCGCCGGAGTTGTCGGCAAGACCGGCCACGGAGTCGCCGAGCAGTATGACTGCTATGGCCGCATCGACATATTCACAGGCACTCTCGGAAAGGCATTCGGAGGCACCGTCGGCGGATTCACCACCGGCCGCAAGGAGATCATCGACATGCTCCGCCAGCGCTCCCGCCCTTACCTCTTCTCCAACTCACTGCCGCCGATGATCGTCGCCGCCGGCATTGAGATGTTCAGGATGCTGGGAGAAAGCAACGAGCTTCACGACCGCCAGCAGGAGAATGTGACCTACTTCCGCGAGAAGATGCTGGCCGCCGGCTTCGACATCAAGCCTACGCAGAGCGCGATCTGCGCGGTGATGCTCTACGACGCGCCGCTTTCCCAGAAATTCGCCGCCAAGATGGCGGAGGAAGGAATATTCGTGACCGGCTTCTACTATCCGGTGGTTCCGAAGGGTCAGGCCCGCATCCGCGTACAGCTTTCCGCCGCCCACAAGCGCGAGCATCTTGACAAGGCCATCGCCGCCTTCATCAAGGTCGGCAAGGAGCTGGGAGTCATCAAATAGACTTTTTTGATCATTCATAAGTTCCGGTCGCCAAGCCTGTCGAAGCGTCCGGAACTTTTGATGAATAGGAATATGCCAAATCTGAGATTCTGGATGGACAACGCCCGGAAGATAGCCCTTCCCCAGAGCGCCATCCCATGCCTGACAGCGATAATCCTCTCGATCGGCCAGGACGGATTCTTCTGGCCTCTCGCGATACCGGTTTTCCTCGGAGTCTGCGCCGCGCACCTGGGGATGAACCTCGCCGATGACTATTTCGACTACCTCAAAGGACTCCCTTCGGGAGAGATCCGCTCGTCCCTTGTGGCCGAAGGCTCGGTCCGCGCCCGGATGGACAAATGCCAGTACATCCTCTCCGGCGCGGCCACCGAAAAGGATCTCCGCAAGGCCATGATCCTATTCCTTGGCTTCGCGGCCCTGATGGGTCTGGCCGTTGTCATATTCCAGATGCTCACTAACGGCCCGGCCTCCGCGCTTGCTGTCGCCGCCTACGCTTTCGCCGGACTGTTCATCGGCCTCCAGTATTCCGGAGCGCCCATGCGCCTTGGCTATCACGGCCTTGGCGAGCTGGTCATAGGCGTGGTTTTCGGGCCTCTGAACATGGTGGGGACGGCTGCTGCGGTGACAGGAGCGGCCTTCCGCCCGGACATGTTCATCCTGAGCATCGGCATCGGTTGCCTTGTGACGAACATCGTCTTTGTCCATTCTGTGATGGAGGCTGCTGCCGACAAGCGGCTCGGGAAGCGCACTTTCGCCCACCTTCTCGGAGGCAAGACCTCGCAGATCACCGCCCTGGCCGTGTTCACGCTGGTGCCGTTCATCTGCCTGATTTGCAACGTCTTCCTCTACGGCTGGAGCCACTGGTACCTGCTGACCCTCGTCTCCCTGCCGCTGTCCGTCTGTTTCCTCTGCTCCACCTGGCGCTTCATCAACAACCTCCCCTGCGACGACACTCCCCGCTGGTGGATGGGTCCGATGGGGAATTGGAATGAATATGTCAAGGCAGGCGTTGACTGGTTCCTCTTCCGTTGGCTGATGGCACGCAACATCAACACATTCTTCTGTCTGGTGGTCATCATAGTGTTCATAATCAATTCTATTGTAAAATAACAACCCGCCTTCCTCGCGGCAACTATCTTCTAATATGATCAAGCAATACGCCTACCTCGCCTGGTGGTTCGTCCGCGCCCGCTTCTTCGGACGCCGCGCCCCGCTGCAGACCGTCCTGTTCATAACCGACAAATGCAACCTCCGCTGCAAGCACTGCTCCGTCTATGGCAGCGCCGGCAACCGTCAGAGGAAGTTCGATGACATTGTGGAGTCTCTGAGACGCTCCTACGCAGCCGGCTCCCGTTTCGTCGATCTGGAAGGCGGCGAGCCGACCCTCTGGAAAGAGGACGGCAAGACCATCAACGACATCATAGACGCGGCTGTCCGGATCGGTTTCTTCTCCGTGACAGTCACCACGAACGCCCAGCAGGACTTCTCCTGGATCCACCCCCATTCGATCTGGGTCTCCCTTGACGGCATCGGCAGGTACCACGAGGCGATCCGAGGCGAGGGCACCTTCCCGAGGCTGGAGGAGAACATCCGGAAGTGCGGCCACAAGCACTTGAGTGTGAATATGGTAGTGAACTCCCTGAACTGGGAGTCCCTGGATGAGGTAATGGAATATGTCCGTGCCAACGACGCGATCGAGCAGGTCTCCATCAACTTCCACACCCCCTTCCCCGGCACCGAGTACCTGATGCTCCCTCCGGCAAAGAAAGCCGAACTGATCGACAAGGTACTGTCCTACAAGAAGAAAGGCTATCCGATAATGAATTCCGCCTCCGGCCTAAGGAAGATGAAGCGCAACACCCTTGGCCAACTGAGGTTAGGAAAAGAATGCTTCGTCTCGAACTTCATCTACCCCGACGGCTCCGAAGGCCTCTGCACCGGCTACGGCACCTCTCAGTGCCGCGACTGCGGTTTCTGCATGGCAGGCGAGATGTCCTCCGTCTTCCACTTCTGCCCCGACACCCTCCTTGCCGGCTTCAAGCTAAGAATGTAGCCCCTCCAAGAGGAATTCCCTCCGCTCATAGCACCCTCCACCCCCAAAACTCTGCCCCCTCGGGCGACAGAACAGCCCCAAACCGTCGCCCAAGAGTGCCGCACCGCGCGCTTGGGCAACAGAACAGCCCCGAAACGTTGCCCAAGAGTGCCGCACCGTACCCTCGGGCAACAGTATAGCCCCAAACCGTCGCCCAAGAGTGCCGCACCGCGCGCTTGGGCAACAGAACAGCTCCGAAACGTTGCCCAGGAGTGCCGTGCCGTACCTTCGGGCGACAGAACAGCCCCAAACCGTTGCCCAGAAGTTCCTGCCGGAGTCGCTGAGCCTCTATCCCGCGCTTTGTCGCAGCGGCGGGTACCCCAAAGGCAGTTGCCTTAAGGTGACTTTGGCTCCCGAAGAGGGAGGTCGTGAGTGATTAATGAAGGTCTGGTGGACCTTCATAGCGAGCAGCACGGAGTGGGGAGGATCACCTTAAGGCAACTGCCTTGGGGGTATGGTGCAACAAAATAATTAGTTGAGGCACAACAAATTATTTGTCATGGTACAACAAGCAATAGGTTGAGATTCAACAAACAATAGCTTGTGGAGCACAAGCAATCTATTCCGCGTAGAGCGAGATGATGTTGAGGATGACCTGGGAGGCTTTCTCGATGCTCTGGAGAGGGACGAACTCCATCTTGCCGTGGAAGTTCAGGCCACCGGCGAAGATGTTCGGGCAAGGCAGCCCCTTGAAACTCAGGTTAGCACCGTCGGTGCCGCCACGGATAGGCTGGATCTTCGGCTTGATGCCGGCCATCTCCATCGCCTTCACGGCTTTCTCAACCACGTGATAGTGCGGCTCGACCTGCTCGCGCATGTTGTAGTACTGATCCTTGACAGTGGCCACAGCCGTACCCTCGCCGTACTTCACATTGATGAAATCCACGCACTTACGCATGATCTCCTTCTTGCTCTCGAACTCCTTGCGGTCATGGTCACGGATTATGTAGGTGACATCCGCCTCCTCGACCGAACCGCTGAAACCGACAATGTGGAAGAAGCCCTCGTAGCCTTCGGTATATTCAGGCCTCTGCTGAACAGGCAGCAATGCGTTCAACTCAGTGGCGATCAGGATCGCGTTCTTCATCTTGCCCTTCGCGTAGCCCGGATGCACGTTCCTCCCCTGAATGTGGATCTTCGCCGAGGCCGCGTTGAAATTCTCGAACTCCAGCTCACCGATCTCCCCGCCGTCCATCGTGTAGGCATATTCAGCCCCGAACCTCTTGACATCGAATTTAACCACGCCGCGCCCGATCTCCTCGTCAGGCGTGAAACCGATCTTGATCTCACCGTGCCTGAACTCGGGATGCTCCACGATGTACTGCACCGCGTCCATGATCTCGGCCACGCCGGCCTTGTCGTCCGCACCCAGAAGGGTTGTGCCGTCGGTGGTGATGAGCGTCTGCCCCACATAATGAAGCATCTCCGGGAACTCCGAAGGCTTCAGCGCCAGTCCTGGCACACCTTTCAAAGGAATGTCCCCGCCGTCATATTCATTGATGATCTGAGGCTTGATGTCCGCTCCCGAAGCGTCCGGAGCGGTGTCCACGTGGGCGATGAATCCGACCGCCGGCACTTTCGCCTCGATGTTCGAAGGGATCGTGCCCATCACGTAACCATATTCATCAAGAGTGGCTTCCACTCCGAGAGCCTGCAGCTCGTCGCGCAGCATGCGGAGCAGATTCAGCTCCTTCTCCGCCGATGGCTGGCTCTCTGATTCCTCGTTCGACTGAGTGTCAACGCTGACGTACCTCAGGAACCTGTCTAAAACTTTTTCCATTATTCTTGTTATTTTCTGGTCACCGAGCCTGTCGAGGCCACTTCATAATGGCACTTCGGCGGGCACGGTGGCCGTTTGTTTATTCCTTAGCCCTCAAAGAGGCGATGATGGTGTAGGCGATGATTCCGAGGAACGGGATGATGGCGATGGCCTCGCCGTATTGGGCGTTCCAGCCGGTCAGGAACCAATCCACGTTGAAGAACTTGAGCAGAGCGCTCACGACTCCCATCAGCGCGCCGCCGGCGATGAAACCGGAAGCGATCAGCGTACCCTTGTTCAGACGTATCTCATTAAGCGCCTTGTCCTTCGAGCGGGTGCTGACGAACCAGGAGATCGCTCCGCCTATCAGAAGAGGCAGGTTCAGGTCGATCGGAATGAACATACCCAGCGCGAACGCCAGGGCAGGAACCTTGAGGAAGGTCAGCACTATGGCCAGCACGGCCCCGATCCCGTAGAGCAGCCACGGAGCGCCGCCGCCGTTCATCATAGGCTGGATCACAGCCGCCATCGCGTTGGCCTGAGGAGCCACGAGCGCCTGGTCACCGACGAAACCGTAGGTCTTGTTCAGTACCAGCATCACGCCGCAGACCGTCGCCGCGGCCACAGCCACGCCCACGAACTTCCAGCCTTCCTGCTTTCTCGGAGTGCTGCCGATCCAGTAGCCGATCTTAAGGTCGGTGATGAAGGAGCCGGCCACCGAAAGCGCCGTGCAGACGACACCGCCGATGATCAGGGCCGCGGCCATACCGGCGTTGCCCTTAAGACCCACACCAACAAGGATAAGCGCCGCGATGATCAGCGTCATCAACGTCATGCCGCTCACCGGGTTCGTGCCGACGATGGCGATGGCGTTGGCCGCCACCGTGGTGAACAGGAACGCGATCACCGCCACGATCAGCAGCCCCACAACCGCCTGCCAGACATTGTTCACGACCCCGCCGAAAGCGAAGAAGGCGAACACCGCCAGAAGCGTCAGCACGATGCCGAACACGATGGTTTTCATAGGAATATCCTCCTGCGTCCTCTCGGCCTTCCCGGCATTGCCACCCTTCTTGGAGAACTCACCGACAGCCAGACCGACAGCCGACTTGATCACACCGAACGACTTGATGATGCCGATGATGCCGGCGGTGGCGATGCCGCCGATGCCGATGTGGCGCGCGTAATCTTTGAATATCTGGTCAGGACTCATCTCCCCGATTGTCATTGTCACACCGGTCCCCATCAGGTCGATCACCTGACCGCCCCAGATGAGGTTCATCAGCGGAATGATCACCAGCCACACCAGGAAACTGCCGCAGCAGATGATGAAGGCATATTTCAGACCGACGATGTAGCCAAGACCCAGCACAGCCGCCCCGGTGTTCAGCTTCAGAACGACCTTGGCCTTGTCGGCGATTGTCTGTCCGATGCCGGCAACAGTTGTGCTCACGGTGTCCGCCCAGGCTCCGAAAGTGCTGACGATGAAGTCATAAAGACCACCGATGAGACCACTGACAAGAAGCGTTCCAGCACCCTTGCCGCCGCCTTCGCCGCTAACGAGGATCTGTGTGGTGGCCGTCGCCTCCGGGAAAGGATACTTCCCGTGCATCTCCTTCACGAAATATTTCCGGAAAGGAATGAGGAATAATATTCCTAAGACACCGCCAAGCAGCGAGGAAAGGAACATTTGCATGAAGCTGACATCCACTCCGAGGATGTAGATGGCAGGGAGTGTGAATATGGCGCCCGCCACCACGGCCCCTGAGCAGCCTCCGATGGACTGGATGATGACGTTCTGCCCCAGTCCCTCCTTTTTTCCGAGCGCGCTGGTCAGACCCACGGCGATGATCGCGATAGGGATCGCGGCCTCGAACACCTGCCCCACGCGAAGACCCAGATAGGCCGCCGCCGCGGAGAAGATGACCACCATCAGCAGACCGAGCGTCACTGAATATGGCGTCACTTCCGCCCATTTCCTTTCCGCCCCCAGGAGCGGCTTGTACTCCTCACCCGGCGCCAGCTCCCTTTGAGCGTTCTCCGGCAATGAATTTCTTGTTTCTTCCATCGATCGTTATTTTGTTATTGTTTCTTTCTTATGTGGCCCGTCGCCGGGTCTTTCCATCGGCTGCCGGGCTTTCCTTTGGCCGCCGGGTCGCCGCTGAGCTTGTCGAAGCGCCGGTGTCTTCCTGGTCGAAGCACCCGCCCAGGTCCTGCGGCAAACAAAGGTACTATTTAAAGGTGAGAAATCCACCCCGCAGAAAAATATTCCTGAAAAAAGTCAAAAAAAATTTGGTAGTAAAGAAAAAGTGCGTATCTTTGCAGCCCGTTTCGGAAGAAGCGGT
>ULTX01055539.1_pt1 | contig 17254 bp, 14 predicted proteins | sample 1958041 | NCBI WGS metagenome assembly ULTX01 (sample SAMEA4835747, study PRJEB28245) | human gut metagenome | biome: gut microbiome; material: fecal sample | place: Denmark | collected 2008
TGATAAATCTTGTTCAATTTGCACTTGCAATCTACCAAAATTTTATATTTCGCAGAGATGTACATTTCAAGCAGGATTAAATTGATATTTGTAGAATTAATTAATATATACTGTAATGATGGAGGGTATGATAATATGAATCTTAAGAAATTTTTAGCTTCCGCGTTAGTTCTTTGTACCACTACTTTTGTGGCAAACACAGCTTTTGCTGCGAATGTTGAGATTACAAAAGATTTTTTTAAACAGTTGAAGAATGGTACAATCACTATTTTTTCAATGGCGGATAAAACAAAAACTAATTTACATTTTGAAAATGCCAAATTCTCAGTAAATATTTTACCTATATATCAAGGTCAATATGCTTGGTCTCTAGGTAGTATTAGAAAATATATGGAAAACAATTATGCTGATGCTGTGTACTGTGCAAGCCAAGCTCCGTTAGGCGGAAATGCAACTTATATAACTATTGCAGGTTTAGAATTGGAGATAACTAATAAAACTGACCAAGTGCTTTTTATTGATTTGAATAAGTCTACAGTATCAATAGGTAAATATTATGGCAGACCGCTTCCTGGAGGTGTTAAATATAATGAGTCACAAACAGCAATGTTGCCTCCAATGATTATTCCTCCAAAAGCAACAATGAAGAAAGAGGTTAACAGAGGTGATTATGTATTTGTTGCAGCGGGTGCAAATTCAGCATGGGTATTGCCTCCTGATTTTGTCTTAGACGAAAATGTATTAGGTGCTGGTTACTATGTACTGGCAATGGGTGAGAAAGATCCAGAATTGGTATCATTTCAAATGAGTTGTGTAATTCCCAAATCTTCCTTTGATAAATATTTAAAACCAGCTAAAAACAAGAAAAAATAGGATTTTAACTAATTGAATGTCCCCCCAAAATGCTAGATATTCAGCATGGGGGTATATTTAATTATATTATTTTCGGAAATGTATAATGCTGACACGTTCGGCTTCTTTGTAGATGGCTATGTTTATGACTTTTACGAAAGTGCCTTTTGTACTATAGCAAAATTTTGTTGCCGATGCAGGTGTAATAATGATACAATTATAAAAAAAGACGGGATGCATGTAGAACGGTTTACTGCTGCGGAAAGGAGAGCTTAGCATATGACAGAATCCTTGAAACTGCCTGTGGGAATAGAAGATTTTGCGGAAATTCGTCAGGCGGGCTTTTATTATGTTGATAAAACAAAATTCATTGAACAGCTGCTGGACGGCTGGGGCAAGGTTAATTTGTTTACAAGACCTCGGCGCTTCGGCAAGACGCTGAATATGAGTATGCTGCGCTATTTCTTTGAGATAGGAGCAGATGCTTCGTTGTTTGACGGCCTGCAGATTGCAAAAAACAAGAAGCTGTGCGAGGAGTATCAGGGAAAATATCCGGTAATTTTTCTTTCCTTTAAGAATGTAGAGGGACTTAACTTTGCCGATGCGCAGTATCGTTTGGCTGAGCTGATTGCCGGAGAAGCGGAGCGCTTTGCTTTTTTAGCGCAGAGCGATAAGCTGACGGAAAATGAGCAAAGCTTATATTGCGGACTAACGGCGGTGCGCGAGGGACGTTATGCGCTGGCAGATGAAGTCCTTGTTTCTGCCTTGCAGCTTTTATCGAAGCTTTTATCTAAGCATTACGGACAAAAAACGGTTATTCTGCTTGATGAGTACGATGTGCCTTTGGATAAGGCCTTTCAGAATGGCTATTATAAGGAAATGGTGTCACTTATCCGCGGTATGCTCGGCCAGGCCTTGAAGACTAACGAGTTTCTGCAGTTTGCTGTGTTGACGGGCTGCCTGCGTGTTTCTAAAGAAAGCATTTTTACCGGCCTGAATAATTTTAAGGTGCTTTCGATTACCGATAACCGCTTTGATGAGCAGTTTGGCTTTACGGATGCTGAGGTGGAGCAGCTTTTGGCGGCTTATAATCTGACAGACCATCTTGAGGAAACCAAGGCGTGGTATGACGGCTACCGCTTTGGTGATGCTGATGTTTATTGTCCGTGGGATGTTATCAACCATGTTGATGTGCTGCGCAGCAATCCGTCGGCAAAACCACAGGCTTATTGGATAAATACCAGTGGCAATGCTTTGGTGAAGCTCTTCATAGAGATGGCCGATAAATCGACGCGTGATGAACTTGAGCGTCTGGTTGCAGGCGAGGCTATAGAAAAGCATATCCGCTTGGAACTGACCTATGATGAAATAGACAGCAGCATAGATAATCTTTGGAGCGTGCTTTTTACCACCGGTTATCTTACGCAGAAGGGCGTGACAGAGGATGGCGCGTATAAGCTGGTGATTCCTAATCAGGAGATTCGCGAGGTGTACAAGCTGCAGATTCAGGAATGGTTTAAAAAGAAGGTTTTTGCCGACACTGAGCAGCTGCAGAGCTTTTGGCAGGCTTTCGCCATGGGTGACAGCGAGGCGGTAGAGCTGTTTTTGAACAGGACTCTCAGCAATTCCATCAGCGTTTTTGATGCTAAGGGCAGGGATGAGGAAAGAGAAAATTCCTATCACATGCTTTTGGTAGGCCTGTTGGCAGGAAAGGCAGACTGGCTGGTGCGCTCTAATGTGGAAGCAGGCGAGGGCTTTGCGGATATTATTGTTGAAACAGATGATTTGGATGATGGCGTAATCGTAGAGCTGAAGTATGCGCAGACGATGACGGCTATTGAGAAGAGCTGTGCGAAGGCGTTGGCGCAGATTCGCGCAAAACGCTACGCAGATTATTTGCATAACAATGGCAGAGAAAAAGTTTTGCTTTATGGTATAGCCTTCTGCAAGAAAAGATGCAGGGTTGTGGCAGAAAAGCTGTAGATAGCTTGCAGGCTTGTGGCTTTACCTGATGGTAAGGCTATGGGCCTGCTTTTTATTTTTTAACGCATCCGCCTGCAAAATATGCTATACTTAAAGAAAAACTAATCTTAAAATCGTGAGGTAGAATATGCGTAAATATGCAAAATTTTTCGTAACCCCGAAGGGAGAGCGCGCTGCACGCGGCGGTCATCCCTGGGTGTTCGGTGAAGAGGTAACTAAAATCGAAGGTGAATATGCCAATGGTGATCTGGTGGATGTGGTAACGTCCAAGGGCAAGTATTTGGGCACCGGTTTTGTGAACGACCATTCCAAAATCCGTGTGCGCATTATTTCCACCAATACTAATGATAAGTTTGACGAAGCCTTTTGGGAGCGCCGCCTGCGCTATGCGCTGGATTACCGCCTGACGGTTATGGGCGAGCGTGATTTTAACTGCTGCCGCCTGATTTTCGGCGAAGCGGATATGTTCCCCGGCCTGACCGTAGACCGCTACAATGATTTGCTGGTAACGCAAACACTGTCCTTGGGCATTGAAATGCGCAAGCAAATGCTGTTTGAGCTGCTGATTAAAATTTTGCGTGAGATGGGACAGGAAATCCGCGGTCTGTATGAGCGCAACGACGTAAGAATCCGCCTGTTGGAGGGCATGGAGGAGGGCAAGCACTGGTTTGCTACCGATTTGTGCCCCGAGCCCGGCGCTGTGACTACCGAGATTGTCGAAAACGGCATCGAATATACGGTTGATGTAGAAAACGGCCAAAAGACAGGCTTTTTCCTCGACCAGAAGTATAACCGTCAGGCGATTGCCAAAATCGCCAAGGGCAAGCATGTGCTGGACTGCTTTACCCACACCGGCTCCTTTGCGCTGAACGCTGCCAAGGGCGGCGCTGCCAGTGTTACCGCGGTTGATATCAGTGCGGAGGCAGTGCAGATGGCGGAGCATAACGCTGCAATTAACAATTGCTCCGATGTTATGCACGGCCTGCAGGCCAATGTTTTTGATTTGCTGAGCGATTTGTTCAACAAGCATTCCCGTGAATATGACTTTATTATTCTGGACCCGCCGGCGTTCACCAAATCCGGCAGCACGGTGAAGAATGCGATTCGCGGCTACAAGGAAATCAACCTGAAGGCGATGAAGCTGCTGCCGCGCGGCGGTTATCTGGCAACCTGCTCCTGCTCGCACTTTATGAAGGAGGAGCTGTTCGTGAAGATGCTGCAGGACGCTGCGCATGACGCCAACGTTTCTCTGCGTCAGATTGAAGCGCGCCAGCAATCTCCGGACCATCCGATTCTGTGGCAGGTGCCGGAAACAAATTATCTCAAATTCTATATCTTCCAGGTAGTATAAAAACTCAGTCTAAAAATATGCTGCTGTTAAGGGGGCGTTATTGTGCAGGCTTTAGGGGGTATTCGTGTGCTTGATTTGTCACGGCTGCTGCCGGGACCGTATTGTACAATGCTGTTGGCCGATTTCGGCGCGGAGGTTATCAAAATCGAAGAGCCGGAACGGGGCGATTATGCCCGCAGCTTTCCGCCGTTTTTAAAGGATTTCGGTTACTGGCATCTGCAGCTGAACCGCAATAAAAAGAGCGTAGTGCTCAACCTGAAGTCGGAGGCGGGACGCCGAGCGTTTTTGGAGCTGGTGAAAACTGCTGACGTGGTGGTGGAAAGCTATCGTCCGGGCGTACTGGAAAAGCTGGGCATTGACTATGCGGCGGCGAAGGCGGTGAATCCGCGTATTATCTACTGCTCGTTGACAGGCTACGGCAAAAAAGGACCGCTGGCCAAGCAGGCCGACCATGATATCGGTTACGTGAGCCTGGCAGGCATTACCGCTATGAGTGGTGAGGCGCAGGGCAAGCCGGCGATTCCGGGCGTGCTGATGGCGGATATGAATGCGTCGATGGCGGCGGGCATGAGCATTATGATTGCACTGCGCCATGCACAGATGACGGGCGAGGGGCAGGAGATAGATATTTCGCTGTACAATGTGGCAATGACGCTGATGCCAGGTGCTGCTAGCCTGTACTTCGGCAGCGGCTTTGTGGCGGAGCGCGGCAACAACTGGCTGACGGGCGCCAACGCCAACTACAATATTTATGCGACGCAGGAAGGACGCTACCTTGCGGTGGGGTGCCTGGAAAAGAAGTTCTGGAGCAACCTGTGCGCTGTGCTGCAGCGCCCCGATATGACGGACCTGATAGATGATGATGCTAACCACGACTACTTAAAGCAGCAGCTGACGCTGGAATTTGCCAAGCACACGCTGCCCGAATGGGAGCAGTTGCTGGCGGGCAAGGACACCTGCGTAACGCCAGTGCTGGATTTTGCCGAGGCGGTGGCTGCGGAGCAGACCAAGGCCAACGAGATGGTGCTGAACGTAGAGGACGCAGAGCTTGGCAGCTACAGGCAGCTTGGCTTCGCTATGAAGCTGAGCAAAACGCCAGCGACGCTGAAAAAGCGTGCGCCACGCCTGGGAGAGGATACGCAGCAGGTGCTGTCGCAGGCGATTGATGATGAAAAACTGCTGGCGGAAGCATTGCAGAGCAAATAAAAAATGACCTCCTGAATTTTCAGGAGGTCTGATTTTTTGTAAGCTTTAAAGTTTTTAAGGCTTATTTTTCTACACGGCCGGGATATGCTTTGAGTGCTTCGCCCAGAATGTAGATAGCGCGCTCCAAATCCTCGCTCTTTAATACATAAGCCAGACGTGCTTCGTTGATGCCGCTGCCGGGAGTGTTGTAGAAGCCGTTGCCGGGAGCAAACATAACGGTTTCGCCGTCGATAGCGAAGTTTTCCAAAGTCCAGATAGCAAATTTTTCTGCATCGTCAACAGGCATGTTAACCATGATGTAGAAAGCGCCCTTCGGGTCGGATGCCTTCACGCCGGGGAGCTTCTTCAAAGCTGCAACGATGGTGTCGCGGCGTTTTTTGTACTCTTTGTTAACTTCTTCCAAATAGCTTGCCGGAGTGGTGTACAAAGCTGCTGCGCCGACCTGCTCCAGAATCGGGCTGCACAGACGAGCCTGACAGCATTTGATAACCTGCTTGCTGAGCTCCTTGTTTTTGCTGATGATGCAGCCGATGCGCGCACCGCAGGCGCTGTAGCGCTTGGAAACGGAATCGATGATGATCAGGTTGTCGTCTAATTCTGGCATGGTGCCGAAGCTGCGATATACACCGTCATAAACGAATTCACGGTATACTTCGTCAGCGATTAAAGCCAGGTTATGCTTGCGCACGATGCGGGAAATCATGTCCTGCTCTGCTTCGGTATAAACTACGCCGGTAGGATTGCCGGGGTTGGTGAGCAGAATCGCTTTGGTTTTCGGAGTGATGTGTTTTTCGATTTCTTCTTCGCTGGGCAGGTGGTAACCGTTTTCTACGCTGGTAGGAACAGCGTTGATTTTAGCGCCGAACTCCTTGCAGAAGGTGGTGTAGTTAGCGTAGAAGGGTTCGAAAACCATGATTTCGTCGCCGGGGTCGCACAGAGCCATAACTGCGAAAATCAGGGCTTCGCTGCCGCCGTTAGTAACGAAAATATCTTCAATAGCATAATCCATGCCTTTTTCTGCATAATATTTCTGTACAGCCTTTAAGAGGAACATTTCGCCCTTGGAATTGCTGTAGGCGATTACCGGTGCCTGGAATTCACGCACGCTGTCCATGAATTGTGCCGGAGTGGCAATGTCAGGCTGGCCGATGTTCAGATGATAAACCTTTTTGCCTGCAGCCTTGGCTGCGTCAGCATACGGGGACAGCTTTCTGATAGGAGATGCTGTCAGGCTTTGAATACGTTGAGAAAGTATCATGAAAAAAACTCCTTGCTGTTATATTTTTGTTTGGGGCAGATGTAACTGCTTTGTTTATTATAGCACAGATTTTGCCGAGATTGTATATAGTAAAATATTAATACTGTATACATTTGACTTTTTGACGCAAGCACTTTTTGAAGAAACAGTTTGGCAAATGGTTGTCGTTCGCAGAATGCTTTTGCATAAATATTAAAAAATGTTATAATAAGGACGTTATTTTTAATTTTTTGAAGGAGTGATTGTCCCCTATGCAAACAACGCAAGCAAAAAATCAGACCGGCGGTATTCTCGGCCTGATTGAACGCGTCGGCAACAAAATCCCTGATATCACGATTTTGTTCATCGGTGCGTTTATCATCTGCTGCATTATGTCAGCAATTCTTTCGACGATGCATTTTGGTTATGTGCATCCCACTACCGGCAAGGAAATCGTGGTCAACAATATGTTGAGCGGCAAAAATCTTGTCGACCTGTTAAGCAAGATGGTTACCAACTATTCCGGCTTCCCTCCGCTGGGCATGGTAATTGTTGCTACTTTGGGTATCGGTATTGCTGACGGCTCCGGCTACATCAATACTGCGTTGAAAAAAATTCTGGCTGTTACGCCTAAGTTTTTGATTACCCCGATTATTATTCTCGTTGGTATGCTGAGCCATCTTGGTCCCGATACCGGTTATGTAATCATCATCCCGGTTGCGGCCTATATGTATTATGCGAGCGGCAAGCATCCGCTGGCAGGTATCGGCGCATCCTTCGCAGGTATTGCCGGTGCCTTCGCTGCCAACTATACTCCGTCCGCGATTGACCCGGTTATTCAAGGCTTCACCCAGAGCGCTGCGCAGATTATCGACCCGTCTTATCAGGTTAACGTACTGTGCAACTATTTCTACGCTTTTGGTGCGACCTTCCTCGTAATCCCCAGCTGCTGGTGGGTGACGGAAAAGATTGTAGAGCCGTGGCTGTGGAAAAACTGCCCGCTCGATGATGATATCGAAGTAGGCGAGGACGGCAACACCGCCGTAACTCCCAAGGAAAACCGTGCCTTCTACGCTGCTACCGGCCTTTTGATTGTGATGATTGCGTTGCTCGTTTACCTGCTGCTGCCTGCCGATTCCATCTTCCGCGATGACAAGGGTATGCTGGCAAGCTTCAAGGCGCCGATTATGCAGTCCATCGTTTCCCTGTTGTTTGTGTTCACCGGCGCTGTCGGCCTGACCTACGGCGTAATGGTTGGAAAATTCAAATCCCCGAAGGATGTTACCACTGCGATGGAGGATATCACCAAAACTCTGGTGCAGCTGATTGTATTCTACTTCTTCGCTGCGCAGTTCCTCTATGCCTTCGGTGCTTCCAACATGGGTGTGCTGATTGCGATTGCGGGCGCCGAGTTCCTGAAGTCCCTGGCACTGCCGCCGCAGGTAACTATTTTCGGCATCATCATCTTTGTTGCGATGCTGAATCTGATTATTACCTCTGCTTCCGCTAAGTGGGCAATTCTGGCACCTATCTTCGTACCGATGCTGATGGCTGTAGGTATTGCGCCGGAGCTGACTCAGGTTGCCTTCCGCGTTAGTGACTCCGCGGTTAACGTTGTAACTCCGATGTTCGCGTTCTATCCGCTGATTATCCTCTACTGCCAGAAGTACGTGAAGAGCGCCGGTATCGGTACGCTGAGCTCCCTGATGCTGCCGTACACTATTACGCTGCTGGTTACTTTGACTATTATGCTGTATGCTTTCTGGTTTATGGATATTCCGTTGGGCTTACAGGCTGATTATGTGTACCCGCGTAGAATGTAGTGTTTGAAGACGAACGATAAGGGCGCATCTGCTGTGGAAAGTTTCCTCGACGTACTAGAAGTACGCCGTCGTCAACTTTCCTTCGCATCTGCAACCCTTCTCGCTCGTCTTGGCTTGGTGAGATGATAGGGCCAATCTGCTTTATTTTCGCTGTAATATTATTTCAGAGATGATATAATGAAGAGAGCCTCTCCTCGGGGAGAGGTGCCGAGCTTGTCGAGGCGGAGAGGGGTGACATCATGCAAGCTCTTCTCTTGTCCTATAGCTAATTCACCTTGCCTCCCCTCAAAGGGGAGGTGGCTGCTAGCATAGCGAGCAGACGGAAGGGTGTTATATGTATTTATGAAAGAAGGTCTTTAAAAATGTCTTTGCAAGAACGTTTGACTGAACGCTTTTTACGTTACGCTGCCGTACCATCCCAAAGTAAGGAGGGCTGTGCTGTTGTTCCCAGTACTCCCGGCCAATGGGATATGGCAAAGCTGCTGAAGGAGGATTTGGCTGAGCTTGGTCTTGTAGACCTGGAAATCAGCGAATTCTGCGTGCTGACCGGCCGTCTGCCGGCTAACCTGCCTGCAGGTCACGCTCCCGTGCCGAATGTAGGCTGGGTTGCGCATATGGATACCGTTGACGTAAACCTTTCTCCCGAGGTACATCCGCAGATTGTGAAAAACTATCAGGGCGGCGATGTACTGCTGAACGCTGAAAAGCAAATCTATATTAAGGTAAGCGAGCATCCCGAGCTGAACCAATATATCGGCAGCGACCTTATCACCACCGACGGTACCTCCGTACTGGGCGCAGATAATAAGGCTGCTGTTGCCAACCTGATGGTAGCACTGGAAACCATCATTAAGGAAAACCGTCCGCACGGCGAAATTTATGTAGCCTTTGTTCCGGATGAAGAGGTTGGCCTTTGCGGTTCCAAGAAGATGGATTTCAGCAAGTTCCCGGTTGAATTTGCATATACCATTGACTGCTGCGAGCTGGGCGAGGTTGTATACCAAACCTTTAACGCAGGCAGCGCACACATTAAAATCAAGGGTGTAACCGCACATCCGATGTCCGCCAAGAATACTCTGGTCAACCCGGCGCTGGTTGCCGTAGATATCATCAACTGCTTCGACAGAATGCAGACTCCAGAGCACACCGAGGGCACCGAAGGCTTTATCTGGGTGCAGGCTATTAAATCCAACGCTGCGGAAGCAACTCTGGATATCAAAATCCGCGACCATAACAAAAAGATGTATGAAGCACGCAAGGAGTTCATCCGTCATGCTGTGGAATATGTACAGGCCAAGAATCCGAAGGCCGGCATTGAGCTGAATATCACCGACGTATACGGCAACATTGCCGATGCGCTGAACGATGACAACAGAAAATGCGTTGAGTACATTTTCGAGGCGATGAAGGAGCTGGATATCGAGCCGAAGGATATCGCTATGCGCGGCGGCACCGACGGTTCCTTTATTTCCACCAAGGGCATCCCGACGCCGAACTATTTCACCGGCGCGCTCAACTTCCACTCCAACTGCGAGTTTATGCCGATGGCTGCAGTGGAAAAATCCTGCCTGATGACTTTGAAGCTGGTTGAGCTGATTACCAAATAAAAAATGCTTGACAAATGCGTCGCTTTCCTGTAAAATCTTACTTGTTTCCGACGCAAATGCGCACGAAGCCTATTGGGGGCGTAGCTCAGCTGGGAGAGCACCTGCCTTGCAAGCAGGGGGTCAGGAGTTCGATTCTCCTCGTCTCCACCAATTGTTAATTAGCGGTCTTACTTTTAGTAGGACCGCTTTTTTGTGCGCAAAAAAGACGCCCATGCATATGAGCGTCTGCGTAAATTGTTTAATGGCTCAGCAGCCTTCGTTTTCCTCCCATTCCTCGCTGTTTTCGTTGATGTACCATTTGCCGTTGATATAGATATTTTCTTCGATAGTACGCGGTCCCCAGATAACGCTGCCTTCGGGGCCGTAGTCCTCGCCATCGTCGGGGCAGGTGTCGTCATAGGTGATAAAAGAGCCGGTGACGTTGATAGTGTCTGATTCTATATCATTTTTTTCCTGCTGCTGCGTTATGGCAGGCGGCTTTAGGATCAGATGGTATGCCATCAATAGATGGATAATATAAGCGAAGCAACCAAGCAGCACTATATCCTTTCGCAAATCAAAGAGGATAAAAATGAAAAGCAGAATTACTAAAACGGAGTTATAGATGAAAGCGTTCTCCGGATCAAGTTTTTTTATTTTATGTAAAAGATAAATAATCAGCAGTGTTATGGGCAACAGCACAAGAAAATAGCCTAATGATGTATGCGTAAAAATTAAAATAACGAGCGTTAAAAGGAGCATTAAAGCTATAAGGGCAATTACCTTTTTTATGTTACTGCAAAAGCTGTCGATAAAATTCATGGTACGCACCTCACTTTTATCTGTATTATAGCATGCCAGTGAATTTTCCACAAAAAATCTAAAAAAAACTGCAGAAATCGCTTGAATATGCCCTTTAAATGTGATATAGTATACACTATATTAAGGATTTCCCCAGAAAAAAGTATAGTATTTTAAAAGGAGCAAATTATTATGGAGAAAGAAAAAGCATTCCTGCTGTGGTTTGACCAGCTGGAGAGAAAAGACGTAGCAATCGCCGGTGGTAAGTCTTCTTCCTTGGGCGAGCTGACCTCTCATGTTGACGTACCTGTACCGTATGGCTTCGCAACTACTGCCTGCGCTTACAGATACTTCTTTGAAAAGACCGGTCTGTACGAAAAGATCAAAGCTTTAATTGCCGGTCTGGACGTAGACAACAGCGCTCAGCTGCGCGAGGTTTGCGCTAAGGTCCGCCAGGCAATTATGGACGAAGAAATGCCGCAGGATCTGCAGGATCTGATTGCCCAAGCTTACAAAGAGCTGGGTGAAAAGGTTGGCCAGGCTGATCCGTTCGTTGCTGTTCGCAGCAGCGCTACCGCAGAGGATCTGCCGGATGCAAGCTTTGCAGGTCAGCAGGACACCTACCTGAACGTAAAGGGTGCAGAAACCATTGTTGCTAAGGTTAAGGAATGCTATGCTTCCTGCTTTACCGACCGTGCGGTTTACTACCGTGAAAAACAAGGCTTTGATCATCTGGATGTAGCACTGAGCGCTGCAGTACAGATGATGGTATTCTCCAAGGCTGCTGGCGTTATGTTCACTGTTAACGTTGCTACCGGCGACGACAAGAACATCCTTATCGAAGGCGCATGGGGCTTGGGCGAATATGTTGTTCAAGGCACCGTAACTCCGGATAACTATACTGTAAATAAAGCTACCTGCGAGATTGTTGAAAAGAACGTTAACGCGCAGGACATTAAGCTGATCCGCAAAGCTGACGGCGACTGCGAAGAGGTTGTTGTGCCGCTGGATGAGCAAAACGAGCAAAAGCTGACTGATGAGCAAATCAAACAATTGGCTGAATGCGCTAAGAAAATTGAAGCACACTATGGCTGCTACATGGACATGGAATGGGGCGTTGACGAGCGCGATAACAAGGTTTACATCCTGCAAGCCCGTCCTGAAACCGTATGGAGCCGTCGTAACAAAGAAAATGGTGCACCGAAAGAGGAGAAGAAAGTGACTACTGATCGCAAAGTTATCGTTAAAGGCTTGCCTGCCAGCCCTGGTAATGTAGCAGGCCGCGTACATGTAATTTTGGATCCGTCCCATATCGACGAATTCAAGGAAGGCGAAATCCTCGTAACCGAAATGACCGCTCCTGACTGGGTACCGGCTATGAAGAAAGCGAAAGCAATCGTAACCGATAGCGGCGGAATGACCTGCCATGCTTCTATCGTATCCCGCGAGCTGGGCATTCCCTGTATCGTAGGTACCAAGAGCCGTGGCGAAGCTGCTACTACCACCATTCCTGACGGTATTGATGTAACCATCGATGCTACTCATGGTGTTGTATACGAAGGCATCATCGAAGAGCCGAAGGCTGAACAACCGGCACAACAGGTAGTTGCTGCTGCTGAATACTTCCCGCCGACCGGCACTAAGATTTATATGAACCTGGGCGATCCAGAGCTGGCTGAAAAATATGCTACTCTGCCTTGCGACGGTATCGGCCTGATGCGCGAAGAGTTCATCTGGACCACTTATATCCATGAACATCCGCTGTATCTGATTAAAATCGGTCAACCGGAAAAGGTTGTAGACCAACTGGCTGAAGGCATCCGCCAAGTTTGCCAGGCTATGGCTCCGAGACCGGTAACCATGCGCTTCTCCGACTTCAAGTCCAGCGAATACCGCGACCTGAAGGGCGGCGACGAATTTGAGCCGAACGAGCCTTCCGCTCTGCTGGGCTGGCGCGGTGCTTCCCGTTACTATGATCCTAAATATATCGAAGCATTCAAGCTGGAATGCATGGCTGTTCGCAAGGTTCGCGAAGAGTTCGGCCTGAAGAACCTGAACGTTATGATTCCGTTCTGCCGTAACGTAGAGGAATGCGAAAAGGTTACCAAGATTATGGCTGACTGCGGTCTGTCCCGTGGTAAAGACTTCAAGGTTTGGCTGATGGCTGAGATTCCGTCCAACATCATCCTGGCTGACCAGTTCAACAAATTTGTTGACGGCTATTCCATCGGTTCCAACGACCTGACCATGCTGGTTCTGGGCTGCGACCGTGATAACGATACTGTTTCTCATATCTATGACGAACGTAACCTGGCTGTACGCCGTGCAATCCGTCACCTGATCGAGGTTGCTCATAAGGATGGCAAGACCGTTTCTATCTGCGGTCAGGCTCCGAGCGTATATCCTGAGTTCTGCGAGTTCCTCATTAAGAGCGGTATCGACAGCATGTCCGTTAACCCGGATACTGTTAAGTTCACCAAGAAGCTGGCTGCTCAAATCGAGCAACGCATCATGATGGATGCCCTGACCGGCAAAGGCCGTCAAGAGGTTGAGGACCTGAACTGGTAATCAGCAAGCAAGACTTTCAGCTCTTTAGCTAAGCGCATTGGCTTTATCTGGAAGCAGAAAAAGTAAATATGCAGTGAAGAGTTTTAGGACTCCTGTGTTGTAGTACAAATTACAATGCAGGGGTCCTTTTTGCTTTTTTTCTTAAAATTTTTAAGGAGGTAATTATGTTTGCTGTTATTTTTGTTCTCGGTTTGCTTTATCACACTTATACTGATATGAAATCTATGCTGCTTTATGACAAGGTAACATTAATTTTAGCGGCAGTTGGCTTAGTACGCGCGTGGTATGAGGGGCAGCTTTTTGATGCTGCTTACGGAGCTGGAATTATGTTGGCAATAATGTTGGTGCTGTATTTTGCCAGTCGCGGAGGTATGGGCGAGGGTGATGTCAAGTTAGCGCCTGTGTTGGGAATCTGGCTTGGCTTAGAGCAGGGACTATTGTGTTTGCTGCTCGCCTTTGTCAGCGGTGGCATTGTAGGGGCATTACTGTTGCTGTGCAGGCGTGGGAAGCTGAAACAGGCGATTCCCTTCGGACCGTTTTTGTGTGCAGCAGCGGTTGCTGCGTATTTTTGTGGTAAAGAAATCATTACATGGTATTGGAGGATGTTCTTATGATGAAGTATGGTAAAAGTATTAGTGTTGAAGAACTATTTGAGCCTGTACTGTGCGCTTTGCGCTGCCGTTGGCGCCGTAAGCAGGCGCTTTTGCTGTTGTCACTGCAAACGGGGCAGGTGGCGTATTGGCAGAATGGTGAGCATAGCTGGCAGGAGCCGCTGAATGAGAAATGTTTGGCAGATAAGCAAAGACTTACCGATGCTTTACGCGAAATTCTTTTGGCACGTGATGTAGAAGAGGGGGCAGCGGTTTTGTTGCTGCCTGCGGCAGCAACGGTATACTCCGAACAGCTGCTTTTGCCTTTAATGCATCAGCGTGAACTGCAGGCTGCACTGCAATGGGAGGTACAGCAGAGCGTTCCTTGGATGCATGAAGACTATACTTATAGCTTTGAAGCACATGTTATCGGTGAAGCAGATGAACAGCAATATCAGGTGATGTTTGCAGCCTTACAGAATACGTCGCGTGCTGAACTGGAGCAGCTGTGCAGAAGTTTAATGCTGAAGCTGCAGGGGATTTTGTTAGGCAGTAAAACGATTGATGAAGCAGCAGATAAATGGTTTGCCGGGAAGTCTCTTCCGTCGATATACAGGCAGAAGCAGAGGCGCTTACAGGGGATAGCGGCCACTTTTGGCCGTTATCTGACAAAAGCAGGCTGTGCAACTTTAGGGTTAGCGATTTTGGCTTATGCCAGTACCTGGGGAGGCTGTTATCTGGCGCAGCGCGATTTGCAGGAGGTAGAGCAGCAATTAGAGCAGTATGCGGAGTGGGAACAGCGTATGCAGGAAAGCGAGGTTGTTGAGCGTAACTGTCAGCGTTTGGAAAAGCTGTTGGCTACAGCTTCTAAGCCTTCGAAGGAGACCGGTGGTGAGCTGGAACGCATCTGCCGCCAGATTATACCCGGCTGTTGGCTGACACTGCTAGAATACAACGGCAGTAAAAAACCTTTAGTGCTGCAAGGACAGGCGGTGGATAATTTGGCCTTGGAAAGTTTTGTGGAGCAGCTGCAAAAATGTGGAAATTACAGCAGAGTGGAACTTTTGCAATCAGAGCAACAGGGTAATATTGTTGTTTATAAGCTGCAGCTGAAGCTGAAGGAGGGGGAGCAATGAAGCATAGGAAAGCGACAATTAATATACTTGCCGGCGCAGCAAGTTTAATTGCGATTGCTTTGTCAGTTAATGCGTGGACGTTGTGGAATGAACGTAAACTGGTACTGGAAGAGACGAACAAGCTGCAAACAGAGTTGACGCAGCAGATTCGTTTTGCTAATGAACACAGTGATTATAAGACATATCAGATTACATTGTTGGAGAAGCAAAAGAAGTTGAAGCAACAGGCAGAGCAGAATCTGAGCTTGAATAACAGGCTGCAACGCCTGCAAAAGCAGGCACGAGCTCAAAGCATTCATCTAAACAGCATGCAGATGGAGGGCAAGCCTGTGGCTTTGCAGAATGGCTTGCAGATGCAGAAATTGCGAACAAGTGCTGTCGGTGATTTTTATTCCCTGCTGCGCTGGCTGCGGCAGGCAGAACGCGATGGCTGTAAGGTTAAGGAGCTGCGCTTACATAGTGACATGCAGGAAAAAGAAGTGCTGAAAATGGAACTTTCTCTAGAATTTTATATCGCAAACTAATCCCACCAATTAGCCTACGCTAATTTTAACTTGACAAAAACCCCATCTTATAAGATAATGTCATAGTAAAAGTTAGACTAGGCTAATTTAAATTCAAAGATAGCACTAGCTAATATTGTAAAGGGAGTTGCGTATGAAAAAATATATCTTACTCGTATTTGTCGTAATCATAGCCTTGTCAGGCTACTTCCTGCTGGCAAGAGGCCAGCACAAGCTCGCAGCCAACGCCGCCGTCAGCGTAACCGACAGCACCGGCACCAAGGTACACATCCCCGCGGAGCCCAAAAGAATCGTCTTTCTCAATGCCTCCAATCTGGAAATCTTCATCTCCATCGGTGGCAAGGCCGTCGGCAGACCTACCAGCACTTCATATCCCGATGACATCAAGGAAAGCATTAAGGACATCCCCGAAGTAGGCATGATCCACGCGCCGAATCTGGAAAAAATCATGAGCTTGAAGCCTGATCTGGTTGTAGGCACGAACGTACCCTTCCACGTAATGCTGCGCAAGCCTCTGGAAATGGCCGGCGTGCCGCTTTACCTGAACATGATAAACTCCTATGAGGACGTGCTGAAAAGCATAGACGACTTCGGCCGCTTTGCCGGCAGAGAAAAGGAAGCTGCCGCCAAGCGTGCGCAGATAGAAAAGGAATATGCCGCACTGACGCAGGACGTGCAGAAGGGCAGGGGACCGAAGGTGCTGATTATCTTCGGCTCGCCGGACAGCTTTAACATGTCCACCAAAAAGAGCTTTGGCGGTGATCTGGCAGAGCGTTTGGGTGCCGTAAACATTGCGGACAAGGCCGAGAATGTAAAGGACAGCAGCTACATTCCGCTGAGCATGGAATTCGTAGCCAAGGAAAACCCCGACATCGTGATGCTGATTACCATGGGCGGCAGCAAGGAAATTCTGGAGAAGCTGCGCGCCAATATGCGTGACAACGCCATCTGGCATGACGTGAACGCCGTGAAGAATAACCGTGTGTACCAGCTGCCGCCGAGCCTGTTTACCGTTAACCCCGGTACGCACACTATCGACGCGATGAAGATTATGAAAGAATATATGTATGGAGAGGCCAAGTAATGAGTAATGATGCCAAAACAAAAGAAAAAGTGCGCATAGCAGTGTTCTTCGGCCTGTGTATCCTGCTCGTCGTAGGCATTTTCGTGAGCATCGGCAGCGGTACGGTGAGCCTTTCGGTGGGTGAAACATGGGCAGCACTGCTGGGCGAGGCGGATGCTGACACCGACCGCATTGTGAACCTCATCCGCCTGCCCCGCACGATTGTTACCGTGCTTGTAGGAGCTAACCTGGCTTTGGCAGGCTGCAACCTGCAGGGTGTGCTGCACAATCCGCTGGCAGACCCCGGTATCATCGGCGTGAGTGCCGGTGCGGGCCTTTTTGCGATGGTGATAATGCTGCTTTTCCCAGAACAATCTGCCATGGTGCCGCTGGCAGCCTTCGTCGGGGCCGTGCTTTCCACAGGCATCGTCTTTTTCCTGGCGTGGGAAAAGGGCATCAACCCCTTGCGCATGATTCTGGCGGGCGTGGCGGTTGCCACCTTCTTCGGCGGCGGTATGGCGGCGCTGAACGTAT
>ULTX01048726.1_pt1 | contig 17193 bp, 13 predicted proteins | sample 1958041 | NCBI WGS metagenome assembly ULTX01 (sample SAMEA4835747, study PRJEB28245) | human gut metagenome | biome: gut microbiome; material: fecal sample | place: Denmark | collected 2008
CCGGGGCGGTTCTGTTTTTCATGAACTGGTGGCTGCTTGACCTGTCTTTTCCGCACGAAGCTATTACTGCCCTGTATGTGGTGACTCTCGCTACCGGTTATCTATGCCTGCTCATGGCGGGACTGTGGATCAGCAGGCTTTACAGGCATAACCTGATGGAGGATGTGTTCAATATGGAAAACGAATCCTTCATGCAGGAGACAAGGCTGATGGAGAATGAATATTCGGTCAATCTGCCCACCAGATTCCAGTATGGCGGCAAGCTCAACGACGGCTGGATCAACGTGGTCAATCCTTTCCGCGCGACCATCGTATTGGGAACACCGGGTTCCGGTAAATCATACGCAGTGGTAAACAACTACATCAAACAGATGATTTCCAAAGGTTTCAGTGTCTATATCTATGATTATAAATTTGATGACCTTTCCACCATTGCCTACAATACCTTATTGCACAATATGGACAAATACAAGGTAAAGCCACATTTCTACGTCATCAACTTCGATAATCCGCACCGTTCACACCGCTGCAATCCCATCAATCCGGAGTTCATGACGGACATCTCTGACGCATACGAAGCAAGCTATACCATCATGTTAAATTTGAACAAGACCTGGATTGAAAAACAGGGTGACTTCTTTGTAGAGTCTCCGATTATCCTGCTGGCAGCTATAATCTGGTATTTGAAAATATACAAAAACGGTATCTATTGCAGCTTCCCTCATGCCGTGGAACTGTTGAACAAACCTTACTCTGATTTGTTTACCATACTGACTTCCTATCCGGAACTGGAGAACTACCTTTCCCCTTTCATGGATGCATGGAAAGGTGGGGCACAAGACCAGCTCCAAGGCCAGATAGCTTCTGCAAAAATTCCGCTTACCCGAATGATTTCTCCACAGCTGTACTGGGTCATGACAGGCAATGATTTTTCTTTGGACATCAATAATCCGAAGGAGCCTAAAATCCTTTGTGTGGGCAATAATCCGGACCGACAGAACATCTATTCCGCTGCGCTCGGACTGTATAATTCCAGAATCGTCAAACTGATAAACAAAAAAGGGCAGCTTAAAAGCACGGTCATTATAGATGAGCTCCCTACCATCTATTTCCGAGGGCTGGACAACCTGATAGCAACGGCACGTTCCAACAAAGTAGCGGTTTGTTTGGGATTTCAGGACTTCAGCCAGCTTAACCGTGACTACGGTGAAAAGGAAAGCAAGGTAATTCAAAATACAGTCGGCAACATATTCAGCGGTCAGGTGGTCGGTGAAACTGCCAAGACACTTTCCGAACGTTTCGGTAAGATTTTACAAAAACGTCAGTCCATATCCATCAACCGTCAGGATGTCTCTACATCGATCAACACCCAGCTGGACTCACTGATTCCTGCATCCAAGATTTCCAACCTCTCACAGGGTACGTTTGTCGGTTCCGTGTCGGATAATTTCGGTGAGAAAATAGACCAGAAGATTTTCCATGCGGAAATTATCGTGGACCATGCCAAAGTAAGTGCGGAAGAAAAGGCTTATAAAAAAATACCGGTTATTAACACGTTCAAGGACAGTGAAGGGAATGACATCATGCTCCAACAGATACAGCGTAATTATGACCAGATAAAGGCGGACGCCCAAGTCATCATCAACGAAGAGATGGAACGCATCAAGAACGATCCGGAACTATGTGAACGGTTGGGAATAGAAAGTGCAGAGGAAGAAGTACAGAAAGCGTCCGAAAAGACACAGCAGAAATAAAATATCGTATCATAAAATAAAATCATACACTTTTCAACAATAACTTTCCCAAAAAAGATAATGCAATTTTTCTAATTTCATTTTTATCAAAAAAATCTGCTATCAACAAAAAAAAGAAAGCAAACTATTGTTTTTTACATAAAATATTTTGATATATCAAAAATATATAGTATATTTGAAATAGAATAAGATACTGCTCTTATAATGGCTCACGATTGGGATTGTTAGTTCGGATCATTTAACCTGGGCACTTCATTGAACTAGAACCTTAAAATCCGAAGCCATGAAAAAAGATCAGATTCTTACTCTTATAGGAATGCAGCTATTCTCAGTAACAGTTCCTGAAGATGGTAAAGCTATGGTCTTTACAATGCTCTTATTGCTTTGTATCCTGCTTTACAAAGAGCGAAAAGGGGAAGATTAATTCCTTTATTTTTCTAACCCAAGTGGGACATGTTGAAGTTCAACATGCCCCACTTGGATTTTACTATATTTTAATATTGGTTCTTATCATTATATGTTCATTCCCCAAACAGGGTCAATGCTCTGCATTCCTTTTTGATTCGAGTTTGTATTGCCACCCTCATAGCACTCCACATCATAGATATATGCCTTACTATAAATGTTTTTGAGCGATTTTTCCATACAGTCTATATATCCGCAATTTATCATATAGCGTTCCAGCGCCATATAGAACTGTTCTGTGTCGTTCTGTAAGTCATCATCGAGATAATACAGTCCGGAAACCATCTCCTTATAAGCATTTCCCTCTGTATGCATCTCTATTACTTTATTATAATACAATAGAGCCATCTCCGCTGGATAGTTGCTGATAATATACCTCAGGTTTGTCGGTTCAATGACGGACAGGATGTGATTGTAAAACTCGGTTCCTAATCCACCGTAGTCAGAAGAAACAATTTCCTTACCGATTTCATTGATACATAGTTCGAGTATCTTTTTGATTTCCATCCGATTTATTTCTATCTCCACTGGAGTCAGTTCATTTTCCATCGATTTGTGCCGCGAAGTAATAAACGCATTCAATGAAGTCAGTATCTTGTCCTTAACCCCATCTCCCGCATCCATATACTCATAAGCGAAATACACGAACTTGAAAAGCTGTGTCCAAGCGAACATCATCCGATAGATTTCGGCTATGTAGCTATTCGTATGCAGGAGCTGGTTAGTGTTGGTCGTCAGCACGGCAAGGATACGTTGCAGACAGAACATGGAATCCTTCAGTAGGAACTCGATCAGTTGCAACTTCTCTTTTACAGTCAGATATTCTTCACTAATGCCACATTCTTCCGGACACATTCCAAAGACTTCAAGTTTCTTCCTCTCCAGAGGTGTCCGGAGAAAATCAGCTAACTTTCCGTAAAAGATAATAGGTCCGTCAGTCCTGTAGCGTATCATTCTCTGCCCGTCCTGTACATAGTATTCCATCAAACTGATGTCTTCAAACAGGTAATCCAAAAAGAGATAATTCCATATTGCCTTCATGCGAGATTCAACTATCAGTTGCTGTACGGAGCGTTCGATATTGAAAGATGATGAAATCCTAAGAGAATACAACTTCAGCACATCAAGGTTTGCTCCCTTCCGAAAATCTTCCGGCATAAGCTCCGATTTATATCTGAAATGCTTGTAGCAATACAATTTCAATTCTGTTGAAAGCATGATAATTTCTTCAATATCAGGATAAAGTGACAATTTTTCCAATGAAATATCCTCATAAGGTTTCAGCGAAAACAACCCTTTCAAATCCTGAATCTCGGCTATACTGATGTTTTCATTATGTGCATACAAATACAGAATCGACTTGCGGGCTACAATTTCAATTATAGGGCAGATATAATTTGCTAGTTTTTGAATCCGATTCTCAGAAAAATTAGGTAGTGCTTCCTCAACTATAATATACCGTTTAAGAAGATGGAGTATTTTTTTCATACTGATGGAGGCATCTTTGAGGAAAGAACCTTTCTTGTAGTACCGTGCAGCAGCCCAATAGTATAATATTGCCTTCTCCAGCGAGGTCAGCACTTCCATCTGTTCAAACTCCTTGTTATCATCCGAAAGCACAGCAAGCTGCTTGAGGAAATCTGCTGTCAATTCTGAATTTTTACCGGCACAGCTGAGCTGAACATTCCCCATTCCGTCCAATACGATTGCTATTGTCTGCAAATAGTTTGATCTGAGCGAATAAGGCACGGAAGTCCATGTCGCCTTATTCAGAAATGTTCTTACTTTCGATACTTTGTCTTCCAAATTCAATTTTTCTCCAAAAAAATACTCCATAAGAATATGCATGCTACGATTGTAGTATCTACATGCAAAACACGGGATTGAGTAACCTTTTTCAAGCATTTCTTTCCTGTGTCGGTTACACTCGTCTACTTTAAAATAAGACAGGTTCTTCACATATGATTTTTCCGGATTCCAATCGTTAAGGAAGGACATTGTGGCCTCCAAGCCATTTCTTGTAGTTTTTTCATGCAACCGATCTACTAAAAAGCTTCTCAATTTGTTTTTGATTCTTTTCCATTGTTTATCGTAATCAATGTCCTTCCATCCAGAGACATCACTTCCTAGTTCGCTCCAATCGATACCATCAATCACTTCCTTAATTTCATTCTGCACGGTTATATCCAGGTTTTTTAACCGGCAATATTCCTCTATGTCCGTATCAAATTCAAATCCCCAAAAGTAAAGGCCAGTCACAAATTTCTCTGAATTTCTGTTTATCAGACCGTTCTTGTAATATAGGATTTCAGCCAGTCGTCTGAAAAAATCCACAAGGATGATAAACTTATCCTTGGCATTTGTAACCCTATACAGGTAACGGAACTCTGACTCCGCCACATCCACATTGGCTTTGGTAATGCCTCCAAGTTCCACCTTTTCCAATACAAACAGCTTTGCAAGTATGGCCTGATATACCAAACGTAGATCTTCAAGAAGTGAAAGGCGGAATATCAGATTGCTTTTTCGGGTGTCAGAATTTTTGATAATCCAGTAACCAGTTCGTCACCCTGAATTTCGTAATCATTATGTCCGCTATTTTGTTCCTTTTTTTGTAGAAGCTGGGTTTCAATTTCTTTTTCAAAATTTCTTTTTGAAATGATTTCGTCTCGTGCTGTCAGAAAAATCCTTTCTTCCTTCAATTCTTTTTTCGGTTTATACAGAACATACTTTTTGTCCCTCCAATCCTGTGATTTCACAACTTTAAGTTCCAATCCCAATTTTGCTTCATCAACATACCTGAAATCAATCAGCATACATACCAGCTCATAATAAATCACATAAGCCGAGTTATTGGTCTTTCTACGTTCGTAGGTGAGTCCAAGCTTCAACATATTACGTATGACCGGCAATATGATGTCACCCGATGCTGTCTGTTTGGCTGCCTCTCTCTGATACAACATCTCCTTCAGATATGCGATACTGTTTCTGTACTCCAATGCAGAATCCAAATAGTTCTCATCCGTCATCTGTAGATCACCCAGTACCTGATGTATTCTGGAAAGCAAAATGGCATAATGCTCCTGACTCGCACTGGTACGGCTCAGCATATTGGAGTAATGTACCAGCATTCTTGTAAAATGCTTCTTTACCGAAAGTGATTCATCCAGCGTAAAATTAAAAATGGCTGCTACCTCTTCTGAATATTTGGAAAATATAGCAATCTCACTTGATACACTCTTTCTAAACTTGAAATTATAAAGTCCTGACGGAATGTTGGTCATATGGGTATGTACCATGTATGATAAGATAGTGTGGATGAAAGTACGCAATTCAGGCGTTCTGTAAACCTCCAACAGTTCAGGAGCCTGTTCCAGATTTCTCCACGAAAAGCTGTAGCTATGATATTTGTAGATATGATTCATCAGGAAAGACGCTGAAATTAGAATCTTGTCCCCATGCTGTGTCGCATTGTTTATAATAGCCTGCATAATAGGATATGCCATATAGAATACAAATGCTATCTTCCGTTGGCTTACATAATTAAAGGTTAGAATATAGTTTTTCTTAGGATTTCTTTTTTTTCTGGCATGCTCCCATCCATAGATATAGGGTGAACTATTCCCTTTACGGTATAGGTTATCCTGAGTCCTAACATACATGCGGAAATAGGAAATAATCTTCTGAGGAGAACCGTTGCTGATATGAGTCAGATAAATAGCAAAATAATGCAAAAATATGATACCTCCTTTCAACCTCCATTCATCATACGTATTTGAAGTCCCTTTACTTTCAGTTTCACGCAGATACCTGTAATACCATTTCAATGAAGGATATTCAGGTGCGGTAGTACCATACTGGTAATACTTCTCTACCATTATCTTCTTCAGATAATCTGTCGGTAACAACATCTTGCACAAATACTGCTCCGTCATTGAAATCACACTCATCTGTGTACGGTTCGAAGTCAGAAAACTGTCCACATAAATGGCTCCGCAAAAGACACTGCTGATGGCAAATTCACGGTCGGACAGACCAGCCAAATAGGCATCATATAGTTCCCTTCCCGATATGAAAATAAATTTAGCACGAGCCGTCGAAATAAAATGTTTCATATTAGCCAACAGCCTCAGCACATTGTCCTTCCGTTTGCGTGAGCCGGAATCACCCGCAAACCCGTTCGAGGTTCCTTCAAATGTCGTGAAAAGTTCATCTTCCGGTTCTTTACTCGTCATATCCGGATCAATCTTATCCAGTTCATCAAATACAATGACAAACTGAAGTGTATAGGGAGTGATAATTCGGTCAAAATGTGACAGTATATCAATCAGTTCACTTTCTATTTCGCGAACTCCAGCTAATTGAGAAGTCTTTTTTCTCCGTCTGCCGAACGATATGTTTATCACTCCCTGGGTACTTTCAGCTATAGGAGGAGTCTCTTCATCAATAACAGTATGTATCCGGTCATTGAGTTCGTTCAGCTGTTTCCTTATCCATATATACTGCTTCGCACCGGGAATGAACCTGAACGTCTGGCGAATCAGCAGCCTTGCTAAAAGATAGATACACACAAATCCTAATATCCACCAAAGATTATTATACAAATTTTGATTATTTTCTGGTTTTAGTTTAATTCCTTCATTTTTTGAGAACAGTTCCTTCAAAAAGCTATACGCATTAGAAAACATCTGTTGAATAAATCCAGTACCTGAATCCTTTTCAATATGCGTGATTGCAGTATTCCCATTTACTATATTATCAAAACGGATTTTTGATGTATCTTCCTGATTCCTCATATCCTGAATTTGTACACTCTTTATGGCTCTGCAAATTGGCTTCTCTAACTGTTTCATCACACCAAAAGTAAGCCCACAGCTCAACAATATATATAAGTAGGCTGGCCAGAAGTACAAATGTTTATTTGATATAAATCCATCAACTTCCGACCTTATACGCCTGGCAATCAGACATAGAATATCTCTCTCCTTTAGTATTTCATGTCCCAGATTAATCTGTATATGTATACGCTGAGCCGTTTTTCCCCTGTAATCTGAAAAAATAATCTTATCTAGCCTACTACGCTCCTCTTTGTTCAGTCGTTTAAGCCGTTCACGACATTCGCTAAGACAATCATACCACGAAGCAGGATTATATCCTGACTTTCTTGTACGCCACTTACCCTTGCTCACCGTATAACGGATAAGTCCTAAAACAAAAAACAAATATCTTCTCCAATAACCGATATGATACTTCTTCACATAAAGAAATATCAGTAACATGCAGAATAAAGCACAAATGATCAGCCCACGCAACCAAATATCATATACACCCAAAAGAATACAATAGACAATAGCCATGGTCAGCAGATGAAGGAGTAGGAAAACAAACTCAATCTTGCTGCTCCGGCGCCGTTGTCTGGTTATACTATACAATGCTTTTTCCACAAACGAAGATTTTCCCATTCCTCTGTATCCCGCTACAAGAAACGAACCAGTCTTGTCCTTGTTCGTTATCCAGTTTCTAAGCCTGTACAATATGTCTTCACGACCGATAAATGCTTCATTGTCTCCTCGATTCTTTGTATATTTCCCAAAACCAAGAAAAGGCAGATAATAGTTCAAACGTTTAGTTCGCGATGAATATCTATCAAAAGGATTTGTATAATTTCTACTCATATCTTTACTGCATTTTTATTTGCGACACAACTTCAATTAAATCAGTAAACAATAATCTGACTTCACTTTTAAGAATTTTGCTTTTTAATCCAGAATCCAATTTCACTTGTATATTTGTTAATATCTGTTTGTCATCACCCCCAGTTTTTTCGATTATTTCTACACGTTTATTCAATTCTTCATTCTTTGTCTCCAACAATTGTATATCCGCCTTATATTTGTTCTGCGATTGCCGATAACTGTATCTTTCCTGCAAAAGAACCGTTTTGTTCTTAATCATTTTTTTATATTCATCCAGATTCATGCTGAATATAGTACAGATAAACGACTTACGATAGTTTATCCTGAGTATTTTGTTAATTATTTCACACTTTAAATCAAGATTATCAATCAAACATTTAAGCCTCTCTATTTCATTATCATTAACCTGTATTTGGTTTCTTATGGTATTAAGTTCTATCTTGCTGCAAATTTTACTCTCATTTTCGGAAAGACAAATCAAACAGTCATAAACAACTTTCTGTACTTGTAAAGAACGTCTATATTTTACAATAGCCAGAATAGTGAATACTAATGAAAGAATTAATGCAACTTTTAGATAAGAGTTCTCAAATCCAAATAGCATGATTAGTAATAATAACAAACAGCATATTCCACATATGACAATAATCAATTCCCAAGACATTCCCAAGAAAACATTATACTTCCGAATTAGTTCTCTGACTCTCTTTTCCTTGTACTCCTTAAATTTACCAAAAGTGTTGATTGTTGTTTCCATAACCTCAAGTTTTAAAGTAAACAAAATTCATAAACCGACTAGTCGGTTTTCAAATATAAGCAAAAAAAATAGTAAATATATACTGTAGATTCACAAAAAAAGGACATATTAGTTTTTATATATCCTTCCATTGACATGAAAACATCCGTATCCATTACATGAACCACTCCTGCACAATCCTTTCCTACTTCTCCGATACTCACTTTTTTATATTCAATACTCACTGATTTTGCAGTATCTTTCTAAACCTATCCTTTATCATTTTACTTTCTGACAAACAATCGACAAGTTCATTAAAAATACTTTCGTTCAATGCGCCTATTTCTCAATGGAATATACCAAGAACAATCCGGAACTATGTGAAAAGCTGGGAATAGAAAGTGTAGAAGAGGAGAAAAGAAAAGCTGAATAGATACAAAATGACAAATAAATCTTGAATCAGTTTGATTTTCAGGGAACATTCCTTATCTTTGAATTTGAAATAGAACATAACGACGGATTACGGGATGTTTTCCGTTGATTATATACATAAGTCGCAAGATGCCCTAAACAGAAATCTGTTGAAATTCAAATTAGAATGGATTATTTTCTACTGGGAGAACTTTGGGCATTTAGCTCGTGCGGAACATGATATTAGCCGTATGCGAATTGCCACAAAACTTTTGGATATTATCATGGACGAAAATTCTGAAACTCCCATCCCTTATGTGAATATGAGAAACAAACATCGCTTCCGTGTATATCATAAATCGCTGGGCAGGTATGAAATTGATAGCGAGCATGAAGTCCGTTTCCGTAAAGCATATTGTTTGTTCTTTAGATTTTTAGAATATCATCTGTTAGGATGGTGGGATTGAGAAACGATATACCCCCAACAACTCAAACGAATTGTTGGAGGTAATAATTATCTCAGGGCTTCTGCTTCCTGTTGTAATAATCTTGCTCGTTCCAATTTTTCAGCCCTTACACGTATGCGGTACTCAAAATCTTCAACTTCATTACGAATATTCTTAATGACGGTTTTATCCCTGTCACGGTGGAACACCACTTCTATCGTATCCAATTCATTACCCGAAATACCACCATACATTTTGATAAGGCGGTACTTCAAGTCATTGTCCGACAAATTCAGATTCTGCTTAAACTGATAGGCATTGCCGACCAAAAGAAACAGAATTATCATAGTCATGACAGTCTGCCATAGAAAAGGTCGAGAAGCCTTGAAGTCAATAACGTGTGTATGGTTATTTTGGACTTTCAGGCTTTGAAGCCGTTGCAATTCATTGCTGATTCGTTCTTGCTCGGCAAATATTTTTCTGTTGGTTATACTCAGAACCGAATATACTTCCTTAATTTCTTTCAATCTCAAATTTATGGTAGTGCGAAGTTTTTCTTGTCTCTCCATATCGGAAGATAGTCCAGTTTTCATTTCCGTTATTTCCGATTGAAGTCGTTGCAGGTTGTCTGAAAGCAAGATAATGCCCTCGTTACCTTCGTCTACTTGTTTCTCTGTTTCAGTATTTACCAGTTCCTTGATTTCGGAACAGAGATTATATACTGCATCCAACGTGTGGATAAAATCGTTGTTTCCCATCTCTTTCATTTTCGTATCTATTTTTGGGGTATTACCAGCTTATTCTTCTCTTTTTCTTCTTTTTCAACTTCCGTTGAAAGGCTGCTTCCGCATTTTCATCAGCATAATTAGGAGCAGGGTTGAATAATCCGCCCAACGCTCCGACAATGCTTTCCGCTATATGGCTGCTTGAGGTATAAGTATTCTCATGTTGTATTGCAGGTTGTCTATTGTTGGTTGCCATTCCAATATCCTGTTGGTATTGGCTGTTGGTTTCTCCCAACATTCTGTCCAACTTGGAGTAGCTGAAATTCCTGTCAATATTCGAAGCCTTGAACGTAACACCGTCTTTGGCGAAAGACAAGCCCTGTATAACATTGCTCCTGCCTCTATATTTGAACTCCGTTATTATTCCTTGCCTGGATAATTCCGATATGAACTGCTTCCAACTACTGGATTTGCTTAATGAGTTCTTAACAGCATGGTAAATCTCATATTTCGTCTTATCGTTTCCTTTCAAGCGGTGAGTCCGTACTCGGTCTTTGCCTTTACCAAAATAAAGCCCATACTTTTCTTTCAACTCCTTGCAGACCTTGACATTCCGATAACAGTCGTTCTTGTCGCTGATAGTGCGTCCATTGTTATCCACACGGTTGAAAACAATGTGAACGTGCGGATGCTTTTGGTCATTGTGCCGAGCAATGATATACTGGGTATCTTTGATTCCCATTTTCTGCATGTACTCCTTTGCCAAACTTACCAGCATCTTATCTGTCATTCTTGAAACATCTTCGGATGCATAGCTGAGTGATATATGTCCCACTGATTGGCGGATATGTGGTTTCGTCATTCTTTGGGCTTGAAAACAATCCGTTATTGTCTGAATGCTGTCTGTCAGCACTCCTTCCGCCACCAGTAGTTTTGCATCGGGCTTGCCCAATACATAATTGATACAGCCTCTAAATCCTGCTCCCTTACTTATTTTTCCAATCATCGGATAACTGTTTTATGATTTGAACAATCTTTTTCTTCAGTAACATAAGTTCGGCTGCAACTCCCGCAAATCCTCCGGCATTGGCTTTATGGGCAAGTTGGTTGATGTTGTTGGCTTCCCCTGCCAATTTACGGAGTACGTCCGCATCCGCCTTGCTGATGCGCTGTACTACTTTACCCGTTAGCACTACGGAGCGGACGAACCTACTGAGTGAAACGCCTGCATCTTTTCTGCGTTTTTCTACCGCTTGGTATTCAATATCTGTAAATCTTGCACTGACCACACGCACCTTGTTACGCTTGGTCGGTCGTGGTTGTTGTTTATCTTTTTTCATTTTGAAATTTCCTTTTAATTGCAACCAACGGGAGCGAACTGTCTTTGCTTCCGGCAAAGTAAGGGCAGAAATGTATACATTTCCATAACCTTGCTCCCATAGACAACACGACTTCCGTCAATACAGCGATAATACATGTGGGTATTATAAACTCCTTCCTTTTGACTTCTTAGGCGGTACAACTTGTACATTTTTCTTCTCTTGTATAGAATGTTGCTTGACAAGATACTCATTCAAGTCCTTGCAGTTCTTATAGGTATGCGATGCGTCTCGGACACGATAGGAGTATTCGTTTGTCAGTTTTCGGCAGGCTTCCATTCCGGCACGGTCATTGTCGAAAAAACAATGAATGCGCTCATAGACGGCTAATTCGTCAATCGCCTTGGAAAGATTGGAAACCGAGTTCAGTATGATATAGTCTTGCCAGTCCAAACACGGCATGTTGGGACATTTCTCCATTCTTATGGTCAAGAACGAGAGATAGTCCGTGAATCCCTCGAATACGAAACAGGTATCATTTCTTCTGCCTTCATGCCGGATATGGGTGATGTCCTTCGGTGCGATGCAACCTTTAAAGTATCGGTTGCGTATCTCGTAACCGTCAGCCATGTTTCGAAATCCGATGGCAAAATAACGCTTACCGTTGTTCTCGAAGTGTACCTCACAACATTCTCTTTTCGCAAGTTCCAAGTTTATTCCCCTGCCTTGCAGATAGGAGAGCAGAGCGGGAGAAGTGAGTTCTTTTATTTCCATACATTGAAAGTTAGGTGCAGTAGAGGATTGCTCCCGAAAAGAGAAAGACACAGGTCTGATGTGCGGTGTCTGCTCTGCAATCCGTTGCAGCAGGTACGGCACATGGACGGAACAGTAAAGTTCCGAAGCCAATGCAATGATATTGCCTCCCTTACCCAGTCCAAAGTCATACCACTTATTGATTCCGGTATTCACTTTGAATGATGCTTCGTTTTCTTCCCGAAACGGTGATTTGTACCAAAGGTTTGCCCCTTGCTGTTTGACAGGAGCATAACCCAAACTGTGCAGATAGTCTGTCAGCTTTATATTCTTTGCTTCTTCAATTGTCATTTTCTATACGGATTTGATTGTTAGTAAAAACTGTTGAATTGTTGAACGCATTTTGTATTAAGTTGATACACAAAGATGTACCTTTCAACAGCAACTCAACAAATGCCAACGAAAAGAGAAACAATTATTTTTTCTTTTCAACAGCATATTTTGAATGTTGAGCCTTTGTTGAAATAATTGCAAGCTAAGTGTCAATAAGTTACTTGTTTGTCTCAACAATTCAACAAAAGAATCAGAGTTCGTCCAGCAATGTTCTACTGACGGTGTAAAAGCGTCCCACCCTCCTGACTGGAGCAAACCTGCATTCCTTATTATAATCAAACTGATAGGTGGTATAAGTCAGTCCATTGGGGGCGGGTGTCAGTTTCCAACTTTCTGTAATGATTCTGCGCAAGTGATGCTTTTCGATTTTTACTCCTGAAAGATTTAGTAAGTTAAGTAGGTCATTCAAACAGAAGGAAAAATTGTCAGTTCCTACGTTGTCCATTATTTCCCTTATCAGTTCCATGACCTCCACTTCGTGTTTACCACGATTGCACCGGATGATTCTCAACAAAGCCGATGTCTCGGTTAACTTCGGAGAAAACCACATACGGCTTTCCTGTCGGGTGGTCAGTTCCCTATACTGAAGGAAGTAAAGGAAAGCAGGAATTTCCGCAGTCAATTTTTGCAGAAAATTCGTATCGTCACTTTCAAGGCGATGAATCTTCCGTACCCAATAACGTGTTTCGCCCGGATCGATGATAACAGGTAGACTTTCATTATTGGAACAAAGCACAAACTTGGCAAAGAAAGCTATCTCGTCACGGTCTTTACCTTTAGCTTCCACTTTGTAGGACAATGTGGTGCTGAGATTCTTCAATCGCTCTGAATCTTCCCTGCGGTTTAGCAATACTTCATCCACCACAATGATGAGCTTTCCAGCCCAGTCTGCATTGAACTGGCTACGGAAATCTTCATTCGTGTTAAAGGTTACGTTGTTGCGGAACATAGCCTTCAGGAAGTTCAAAAATGTACTTTTTCCCGTATTACGTTCTTCCGATACCAATAGCAAAATCGGCAGTTTCTGTACTGGTTGCAAGTAGAGAAGTTGCAGATAATCCATTCCCAACTCATACTGTTCACCAAAGATGTGGCGTATCAAAACCTGAATGTGGGAGAAATCTCCTTCTTTTGGCTCATGTCCTATCGGTTCATACAGATTCAGAAAATTGTCTATTACATGGCAATAGTTCACATGGTCAGGGACGGTACAGAAGCCGTCGTATTTGGGAACACTCGCTAAATAATCCTTGCCATAATCTTGACGAAGTGTTTCGTTGTTCCATACGATGCGTTTCTTGATATGTCCCCCGTTTAGTCGGGGCTGGTTCACTATCTTGTAAAGTGTTGTCCCTACCCGCACAAACGGACTTTCATTTTTGAATGTTTCTTTTGTATTCATAGTTTTAGCGTTTACGTTTGAAACATTTCTGAATGCGGATTGCTGAATCACAATTTTCATTACTGCTTGAAACCAGTTGTTGATGTGCCCATTCAATAAGTGCTTTACGTGAGAACACAAGTTTATTGCCGTATTTCATAAACGGTATTTGCTCTTGTGAAGTCATTTTGTATAACTTCGCTTTTGAAGTTGGAAAGCCATGTTCTTCCAATACTTTCAGCGCATTAGGTAAACAGATGGTATCAGGCAATTCAACTGTAGGAATCATGTCTGGTCGGTTACCTGAAAAGAATTTTGAGACCGCACTAAGTACGGCTTCTTGAATTTGTTCTTCTGTTGCGACAATAATGTTTGCCATAATTGAAATTGTTTTTATTAGGTTTCATAATAAGCTGTCGTCACAGCCATCTCAACGTTGATAATGCAAAGGAAAAACAAAAAGAAGAGCTTATAAAACGAGTAAATATCTGCATTAACAAAGACAAAAGAAGACATTAGCTGCCACAAGAGGACATGCAAATAATGCCATTCAGAGGTTTGGCAGCGTCTGTCCTCTGAATGGCATCAAATGGCACTTTTGATATAGATGATAAATTGAAATGTGATTTTATTGTTTTTGCTTGCGCAATTGCTCCGTTACTTCATCCACATTAAAATAATCAAAGCATACATGCGGGTCTTGGCAGGGTTTTATTAATCCGTCTTTTATCCATTTGTTTACAGATGCGGGTGTGGTTCTCATCCATTTGGCTAAATGAGTATTTGTCACCAGATATCTTCCGTTCAGTTGGGTAAGAGTATGCTTGTTTGCCGAGAATCCACGTTGCAAGCGGTCTATCAGTACATCTATGTCCTTCTTTATGATTTTAGGGACAGGTTTGTTTTCCTTAATACTTATCTCAATAGAAGTCATATCAAAGTTTGTCAGCTGAGGGAGTTGGGACAACTCCGCAATCAGATACTGGGCACATCTCAGGTCTTTGATTTTGAATGTCAATTGCTTTCGTCTTGGCATAGTAGTAATGATTTTCCTTTTTCTGTAGTATAATATTTCTGAAAACGGCTATTTGGTTTGTCAGGAACAGTCATTGCCAGTAGTTCTTCCGAAATCAAAGGGTTTATATATTTTCTCTTAAACTTCGTCCTATCGCTAAAATTGAGCGAAGCGATAATCTGTGTCAAAGTGTTTTCGTACAAACACATTTCCAAAATAGTTTTTATTTCTTTTTGACTTAGTGCTAACTTAGTGCCGACTTGGTCCCAACTTAGTGCCGACTTAGTGCCGACTTGGTCCCGACTTGTTAGCATATTTTCTGCAAGTTCAAACTCTTTAGGGTCACGATAGGTAATAGAAAAGATAAACTCTTCCCCACTATGTATCTCTATTTCAGAACTTTCAAAATATAACGGAGCATATTTCCGAATATTTTTCTGTCCCGAACCAAGCTCCTCAGCCCATTTCATCTCACGGAACACCTTTGTTATTAGCGGATTCTTTGTACGGGTGCGCCAATCATTTATATCTATATCCCCTGTTTGGAAAGGTTTCGTCCAATTCTCCGTTATAACCCGGTCGCGGAATATGAGAAACTTATTGGTATATGAACTGATATACTCACGGTGTAGAAGTGTATTTGAGATTACCTCTCTGAATATCATTACCCGTAAGTCCAAACGGTCTATTCCATTATCCGCTAAACGGAACTTATCAGGCATGTTGCGTTGCACGAAATTCAGCAAACGGATATATGACTGAATCAGATTTGCGCATATCATATCCCGGTCATTGTAACGAATATCAGGGTCGGTAGGAAGCGGATGCAAGAAACGCTCGTAAGACATGCTGCGGTAAATGGCATCCGTACGATGCCACGGACAACAGTTCAGAATAGTCTGTTCCTTGCCAAATAAGAGAATAGCAGCCAACTTATATCCTTCCTTGTTTGTTCCTCGTTGCCTACCCCAAAACAGACTTTTCAGGAATTCTTCATTTGTCATACTCAACCACGGATGATTGGAGTTATGAATAGAAATGTGGCTACGCATAATCTTGAACGATTCTTCATCCATATCTTCCAAAGTCACATCGGGAAATACCTCGTTCTCGGAAGATTCCTTCTCTTTTCGCATGAACATATTCTTAACCAGATAGGTATGTTTTGACACATCATTGTCCGCATCCCCCCAACGGTCAAAGAAACGATTCTTGTATCTATGTACCTGTTCACTCTCCGGCACGTTCAAATAAAGAACAACTTTACCGTCTATCTCTGTGCGCTCCGGGGTGATCGGCATAGGTGGAAGAAATTGTTCAGGATTATTCAACGTATTGATAATGCTTTTGGTCATATCTGTTACACATTTAGGGTTAATTCCCAATATTGTGCCATCATCATCTACCCCTAAAAAGATATATCCTCCTTCTGCATTCAAGAAAGAGCATACGGTTTCATACACAGATGCCGAAACCTTATCCGTACATTTTTTGAATTCTACTCGCTTATTCTCGCCATGCGAAAGCAAGTCCTTTATTTTATCTGTTGGTAACATACTGTTTCGTTTATAATACTTTTACCGCTTCGTCTATTACACTACTGGCAAAACTATCCAAATAAGTATTGGTCGTTGCCAAATCACTATGCCCTAATATTTGTGAGATAACCTCTCTCGGTACTTGATTGTCCTGTAAGGTCATTGCCATTGTATGCCTGCTAACGTAGCTTGTCAGCTTCATGTCTGTAATCTCCAAAACTTTCGCTAAGTTAGTCAAATTCTTGTTATTACGTCCAAAACGGCTACGAATATGATTATAAAGTTGCTCTCCTTTATATCCTGCAATAGAAACTATTGGCAGCAAGTAATCTTCTACTAACAATGTATTGGCTGAAAACCAATCCATTAACTCTTGGATTTCAGGAGTTATCTTAATCTGAATAGGTTTGACTTTCTTAGCTTCTTTTGTTTTATTCCGTTTATAGACAATATAATTTCCACTGTTATAACGGATAATATTCTTTTTAGTTAGCAATGCTGCATCTATAAACGATATACCATGTGTTGTCCTGAAATAGGTTGACTCCATTTTGCCAGATT